>Ga0209639_1000075_pt1 | contig 153268 bp, 116 predicted proteins | sample EPASupsiteHSE605_FD_187268 | JGI IMG/M metagenome (GOLD analysis project Ga0209639, IMG submission 187268) | Bioremediated contaminated groundwater from EPA Superfund site, New Mexico - Sample HSE6-05 (SPAdes) (version 2) | ecosystem: Environmental > Aquatic > Deep subsurface > Groundwater >...
ACGTAAAGCACCTGAAAGCGTTGATCGCCGAAGGGAAAGTAAAGGAAGAAACCATCGACGATGCGGTACGTAACATCCTTCGGGTAAAGTTCCGTCTGGGACTGTTCGAGAATCCGTATGTAGACGAGAGCAAACCTTCCGTCCTGTATGCGGAAGAACATCTTGCCAAAGCGAAGGAAGCAGCCATAGAATCGGCCGTTCTGTTGAAGAACGACGGCGATATCCTGCCGCTTAAAGAAAACATTAAAACCATAGCTGTTGTAGGCCCAATGGCCGATGCCCCTCACGACCAGATGGGAACGTGGGTGTTTGACGGGGATAAAACCCATACCCAAACACCATTAAAGGCATTGCAGGCAGCTTATGGCGATAAGATTAACATAGTATATGCTCCGGGCTTAACCTATAGTCGTGATCCGGAAACAAGTGGAATTGCTGCCGCAGTTCGTGCTGCCGCGGGTGCGGATGTTGTCCTTGCCTTTGTGGGAGAGGAATCCATCCTGTCGGGCGAGGCCCACTGTCTGGCCAACCTGAATCTTCAGGGGGCTCAGAGCCAGCTGATTGAAGCGGTATCGAAGACCGGCAAACCGGTGGTAACGATTGTAATGGCAGGTAGACCGTTGACCATAGGCAAGGAAGCGTCTTTGTCCAGGGCGTTGCTTTACAGCTTCCATCCGGGTACTATGGGTGGCCCTGCCTTGGCGGACTTATTGTTTGGCAAGGCCGTTCCCAGCGGCAAGCTGCCGGTAACCTTCCCCAAGGAAGTAGGTCAGATTCCAATGTACTACAGTCATTACAATACGGGCCGTCCTTACCTGGGCACCGAAACGATGCTAAAAGATATCCCTGCCGAAGCCGGCCAAACGTCCTTGGGCAATACGTCCTTTTACTTGGATGCAGGCTTTGAGCCCTTGTATCCGTTTGGATACGGTTTATCCTACAGCAAGTTTACGTACAATAACGTGAAGTTATCGGGCACTAAGCTAAAGACGACGGATGTGCTTACAGTCAGTTTCGACTTGACCAATGCAGGCAAGTACGATGCGACAGAGGTGGCCCAGCTTTATGTGCAGGATAAGTTTGGATCTGTAGCCCGTCCGGTAAAAGAGCTTAAACGGTTTGACCGTATAGCTTTGAAGGCCGGCGAAACCAAGACAGTTACCTTTACCTTACCGATAGAAGAGCTTGCTTTCTGGAACATCGACATGCAGCATGTTGTAGAGGCAGGCGACTTTAACCTGTGGGTAGGTCCTAATAGTCAGGAAGGCATTGAAAGTTCTTTCGTTGTGGAATAAATATTTTACAGGAGCTCTCCCCATAATCGATTGAAGTTAATCCCGGAAGTGTATAGATCGCTTCCGGGATTTTTCGATTTTACATGCATCTTATCGTTTGTTTTTTGTACATTTGTGTTTGTTAATGAATTTGAATACTAACGAGTGATGTATATAAACCGCACAATCTATACTTTTTGTCTTTTATTGTTGTTAACCACGAACTTGTTTGCGGAATGGAATAATTATGTAATAAACTACAAGAAAGAACTTTTTGGAAAAGGATCTAAGACGTGGCAAATAAAAGCTTATAATGAGAATTGGATTTATTTTGGCAACAAAAACGGGTTGCTGCAATACGAAGGAAGTGACTGGAAACGCTATCCGCTTCACAATGAATCCGATGTCAGGTCACTATTTGTTTCAAAAAAATTGAATCGCATCTATGTGGGAGGTGACAGTGAATTTGGTTATTTCCAACCGCATACCAATGGTCAGCTGCGTTATACCAATCTTTCAGACTCACTTCCTCCTGAAAAAAGATTCAATGGATCTTACTGGGGAGTTTATCAGGTTGACAATCTTTTCTATTATGTGGCAGATTGGGTGGTAGTTAAGCAGTTCGGAGATGAATTCTCGCTTGTATCCGCTTCTGCCAAAATAGACTGCTCGGGTGTTGTTAACGGTTCATTGTATATAGGGACCTCCAATGGGGTGTTTGTATTGGTTGGAAATAAATTTTTTCCGCTTACCGGAGGTGATTTGCTTAAAGGAAAACACATCCGGAGTATCGTCTCTTATCGAACCGGCATGTTGGTTGCAACGGCCCTTGATGGCCTTTACTACGTTGAAGGGTCTGCGGTTACTCCTCTTATAACCGGGGCAGAGTCATTTATGCGGGCAAATGAAGTGTTCTCTCTGGCCGTTTCAGGCGATTTGCTTGCTATTGGAACGGTTCGTCGAGGCCTTGTTTTGGTGGACAGGAAGAACCACGATATCCGATATTTTAATGAACGTAACGGTTTGCAAAACAATACAGTTTTATCCATAAGCTTCGATAACCGGAATAATCTGTGGCTGGGACTTGATAACGGCATCGACTATATTTCTTTAAATACTCCTTTTACAAATCTATATACTTATCCCTATTCATCAGGTGCCGGTTATTCTTCCCTTGTCTATAAAGGATATCTTTATCTGGGAACTAATAGCGGCGTATACCGCACAGCATGGCCGGTTCGTTTTGGTGAAACTTCGGCCGATATCGAATTTATTCCTCAATTAAGCGGGCAAGTATGGGATTTGCGGGAGATTGATGGCAAGTTGTTCTGTATGCATGATAAGGGCCTTTTTATTCTGGATGGTAATAATATTGAATCAGTACCCGGATTACGCGGTGTGTGGACCTGCACTTCAGGTCACTTAACCAACGGTAAATTATGGGTTGGCTCGTACGACGGACTCTATTTACTCGGACTTTCGAATGGAAAGTGGCGGGTTGAAAAGAAGATCGATGGTCTGTCTGATTGGTTTAAAAACTTTGAATTTGAATCTCCCGAAGTGGTTTGGATACGTAATACATCAGAAGGCGCATTGCGTGTAGAGATTGATACTACAACTTATACCGTTAAAAGAAGCCGCTTTTATACAATCCGGGATGGATTTAAGTCCACGCGTAATCTTTTTATTAATAAAATAAATAAATCACTTTACTTCTCCACCGACTCCGGACTTTATGAGTACAATTCAAAGAGCAACCGAATGGAAGTTAGTAAAACGATCCCTTCTTCTTTTCCTCACTCTATACTTCAAAAGCGCGGTTCTTATGTATTCGGGATGGACCTTGACGGAATCGGAGTGCTTAAACAAGATGCGTCGGGAAAAGTCGTACATACGCATGTATATCCCATTAATCACAAGCAGATAGACTTTATTCAATATTATGAAACCTTTCAGGTGATAGACGACTCGACGGTTATTATTCCAAATGAAAATGGTTTTTCGCTTCTTGATCTTACATTCAATAAATCCAGAGAAACAGGCAACGAACTTTTTATTAAAAATGTTTATGCCACTTTCCCTAAGGATACGCTCTTGTATTCTGCGAACTTTATGGAGAAAGGATTCGTTCCCGAAATAGATTTCAAAAATAATTCGCTTCGTTTCGAATACACCATCCACTCTTTTGATCAGGAAAAGTTGGTTCGTTATCGTTATAAACTAAGTCCGGACGGAGCTTGGTCGGACCCTTCTTCGTCCGAGTCAAAGGAGTTCAGCGATCTGCATGAAGGTAGCTATACCTTTTGGGTTGAAGCTATTGGCAACGACGGACTTGTTTCGACGACTTCTTTTTCCTTTGTGATTCTTCCGCCCTGGTACCGGTCCATGTGGGCTTATTTAGTCTATTTCCTGTTACTGGTTGTTTTTCTTTATCTGGTTTATCTGTGGGATGAATGGCGAATCAGGCGTAAAAAGCAACATGAAATAGCAATTAAAGAGAAAGAGATGTGGCTGAAAGAGCAGCAATTCATCAAGGCTACAGCGCTTCAGGAGGGAGAGATTATGCGTCTTAACAACGAGAAGTTAGAATATGAACTAAAACACAAAAGCCAGGAAATGGCCAACCTGATGATAAACTTTGCCCGAAAGAATGAAGTCCTGACGGATATTAAGGAGGAACTTTTCAAGGTTATGGCCGAAATGAAAGGAGAACCGTTTGTTAAGGTAAAACGAATGCTTGTAACTGTAAATAACAGTATCGATTCCAACATGCAGTCTGATGAGCTACTGAAACGTTTTGAAGAACAGTTCGATCTGGTTCATAACCATTTTATGAAAAAATTAAGTGAAAAGCATCCCGACCTAACGTTAAGCGAACGTAAGATGTGTGCTTTCCTTAAGATGGATCTTTCATCGAAAGAGATGGCTCCTCTGTTAAATATGTCCGTTCGCGGTGTAGAAGCTTTACGATACAGACTACGCAAAAGAATTGGTCTGGATCGGGAAGTAAATTTACTTGAGTATTTAAATGCAATTGATTAACAGTTGTTTAACTTTTTCAACCGTATTGTTGCCGTATTAATTTTAAGCGTTTGCCGTATTCGCGTGTAGGATATATTTCATTTTTACATATTTTATTAACTTATGTTTGCAACTGTTTAGACACAGTCAATCTTAATTTAATAATTTATGAGAAATTTATTAGTAATCGTGTTTCTATGGTGCACTGCCTTTTCTGTATTTGCACAAGATATACAGATTAAAGGAGTAGTGGTATCGGGAGGGGACAATTTCCCGCTTCCAGGTGTTAACGTAGTTGTGAAAGGAACCACAATTGGTACTATGACCGATCTAACAGGTCAATTCTCGTTTGCTGTTCCGGCAAAAAGTATTTTATCCATAACGTATATTGGTTATAAACCGGTTGAGGTAATAGCCGACGGCTCGAAAGTCATGAACATTGTTTTACAAGAAGACAGTGAGTTACTTGACGAGGTCGTAGTAGTAGGTTATGGTGTACAAAAGAAGAGTGTGGTTACTGCAGCCATCAGCCGCGTAACAGCCGAAGATCTGAATAATACAACCCCTTCACGTATTGAAGATGCACTGAAAGGAAAAGTATCAGGTGTTCAGATCACACAAAGTTCCGGTCAGCCGGGAGCCGACTCCAAAGTACGTATCCGTGGTGTTGGTACGGTAAACAACAGTGATCCACTTTACATTGTAGATGGTATGCCGGTAGACGGAGGTATTAATTACCTGAATCCTACAGATATCCAATCTGTGGAAATTTTAAAAGATGCTGCATCCGCAGCTATTTATGGAGCACGTGCTGCCAATGGAGTAATTCTTGTTACTACTAAAAGCGGTACTTCCGGGAAGACCAACATCAGTTACGACTTTACCTATGGAATCCAAAACCCATGGAAGAAAAGAGCTGTTCTTGATGCTACACAGTACATGACGCTGATGAACGAAGTGTCAGTAAATGACGGAGGTGCACCCAAGTATGCAGCCGATCAGATTGCTTCGGCCGGTAAGGGAACCGATTGGCAGGATGAAACATTTAATTATGACGCACCTGTTCAGAGTCATCAGGTAAGCATCAACGGAGGATCCGACAAGATTGTTTATTTCCTCTCTTTAGGCTATTTCGATCAGGAAGGTATTGTGGGTGGTAACTACGGAAAGTCTAACTACAACAGATGGTCACTTCGTACAAACAGCACATACAATGTGTTTGATACAAAAGACCGTTCATTCCTGAATAAAATGCGTGTGGGAGTGAATGTCAGCTACGCCAGATCTAAATCTTCAGGTATCGAAACCAACTCTGAATACGGATCCGTATTAGGAAGTGCATTGGCTTTTGATCCTACGGTTTCCGTATATGCAAAAGATCCGGCTTCTGTGCTTGCCTCTTATCCAAACGCTGTTAAAGACAAAGAGGGTAATGTTTTCTCTATTCCTTCCGGAGGTTTTCAGGAAATTGCCAATCCGGTTGGTATGCTTAATGCACCTACCTCATCAACCCTGAATGAAGATAAATTTGTAGCCAGCTTTTGGGGTGAACTAGACTTGTATGAAGGTCTGAAGTTTAAATCAAGCTACGGTGCCGACCTTGCTTTCTGGGGAAATGATGGTTACACATTCCCTTACTTCCTGGCAACTCAAGGGAAGAACATTACGCAGAGTTCTGTATATTCCAATATGCACAGAGGATTTACCTGGCAGGTGGAAAATACCCTTACCTATACAAAGTCGTTCGCCGAAAAGCATAACCTGACTGTATTATTGGGTCAGTCAGCCAAAGAATATACGCTGCGCGAATTGTTTGGCGACGATTTCGATTTGCTGGAAACCAACCCCGATAAGGCAAACATCAATTCAGCAATCGCAGACCGCGACGAAGAACGTGTAGCTGGTGGTACAGGTGGGTTCTCAAATCAGACACTTGCTTCTTATTTCGGACGTATTGATTACAACTTCGACGAGCGCTACATGATTCAGGCTACCGTTCGCCGTGACGGTTCTTCAAACTTCGGACCGAATCACAAATGGGCAGTATTTCCTTCGGTTTCTTTAGGTTGGAATGTAACCAATGAAGCCTTTATGGAAAGTCGCCCGGAATGGTTCAGTAACTTGAAAATCAGAGGTAGCTGGGGTAAGAATGGTAACGAACGTATCGGTCAGTTCCGCTATACCAGTTTAATGGATGGTGGTCAGAACTATTATTTCGGATCGGGCGATAACGCAGCCATGCAGTATGGTAGCAGTCCTTCCAAAATTGCGAATCCGGATGTAAAATGGGAAGAATCAGAGCAGCTTGACTTAGGTTTTGAATCTCGCTTTTTCAACAATGCACTCACTTTTAGTTTTGACTATTTCAAAAAGAATACCAACGGTATGTTGATGGACCAGCCAATTCCGGCTTATGTAGGAAAAGGTGCTCCTATCGCCAATGCGGGAGATATGCAAAACTGGGGTCTTGAGTTTGAGTCTACTTATAAAATGCAGATTGAAGATTTCACATTCAATATCGGAGCCAATGCTTCTTACCTGAATAATAAGCTTATCAAATTGGGAAATGCTTCCGGCGAAGCTATCTATGCTGATGCAGGAGCTTCGGGTGTAGGCAGCTACGTAAAAGGAAAGAACGGCGAAGTTTATCCATACTTCTACGGATACAAGACAGGTGGAATTCTGCAAACACAGCAACAGGCTAACGAATATAATACCAAATTTAATGAAAGTGCACAGCCCGGTGATGTAATCTTCCAGGATATTGCCGGTGCAACAGATGCAAACGGTAATGCAGTTCCAGACGGAAAGATTACCGATGCTGATAAAACCAAAATTGGTAAGGGTATGCCCGACTGGACATTTGGTCTGAGTATGGGTGCAGACTGGAAAGGCTTCGATTTGAATCTTTTCTTCCAGGGAACAGCCGGAAACGATGTGTTCGACTTCTCTCAACGTGGAGATATCCAGGCAATGAACCGTCCGTCGTGGATGTTGGATCGTTGGATTGGCGAAGGTACATCAAACAAAATTCCCCGCATGACAGCTGTTAACCCGAACCGTAACTGGCGTTCATCCGATTTGTACGTGAAAGATGGTTCTTATATACGTCTGAAAACGATCCAACTTGGCTATACTTTGCCGTCTGCTCTTTTGCAGAAAGCATCCGTTCAACGTCTTCGTTTGTTCGTTACCGCAGAAAACCTGCTTACATTTACTGATTACGATGGCTTTGATCCGGAAATCGCAGCAGGCGATTATTTCAATATCGGTGTAGACAAGGGAATCTATCCGCAGTCAAGAACTATTTCGGTAGGTGCAAACCTTACTTTCTAATCTTAAAAACAGTATGAATATGAAAAAGTATAAATTCATTTTATTAATAGCGGCCGTTATTGGTTTTACCTCTTGCGGCGATGACTTTCTGACTAACCATCCAACCGAATCTCAGGAAGCGGGAGGAGCTGCAACGGAGGGAGCCATTTTGTCGAATTTAGGTGCTTGTTACCAGATCCTTCTTTTTGATAGTTATGCCAACAGCAATTACAATAGTATTCCTTTGATGTCGGATCTTCGTGCGGATGATATCTTTAAAGGGGGTGGCGACGCAGGCGACCAGGGTCAGCTGTATCGTTTATCTCAATTGGATGCTACATCTACAGAATTGCCAATGGGTTTATGGCAGATCTACTACAACGGCTTAAGTCGTTCCAACAATGTGATTCTTGCTTGCGAAAATGCAATCGATGTTCCGGAAGATAAGTTGAATCAATACAAAGCAGAGGCGCATTTTCTGCGTGCATACTACGTTCATTGGTTGTGGAAATTCTGGGGAAACATTCCTTACTTTGAAGAAGACCTTCCTGCTCCCTATATGGCAAAACAGTATACGGCCGATGAGATTTACAATGAAATCATTGAAGACGTTAACTTTGCTATCGAAGGAGACAAGCTGCCGATGCGCACAACTGCTGCAAACGACGGACGTGTAAACAAAGCTGCCGCCATGATGTTGAAGGCTCGTGTTGTAATGTATCAGAAAGATCAGTCTAAATATGCGGAAGTATTAAGTGATATGAATGAAATTATCGCCAGCAACAAGTTCCGTTTGGTTGATGATTTTGCAAGTATCTGGTTAAATTCGGGAGAGTTTTGTGACGAATCTATTTTTGAAACCAATCAGTTGCCCGAAGGAAAAACTTGGGGTGCCAGCTGGCAGGGATACGGAACGAACCTTCCGGCATTTATTTCTCCAAATGGTTTAAGCGGACAAGAATTGTTTATTGGCGGCTGGGGATTTGGTCCCGTTCGTGAGTCTGCCTGGACTATGTATGAAGAAGGCGACGAGAGAAGAGAAGGTTCCATCAATCATTTCGAAGATGGTACTTATACCGTACGCTTCCAGAACACAGGTTACTTTATGGCAAAATATGCTGCCCGCAAGGGATATAACCCTCCTCCGGGTGATATCGATCTGAACTTTGATAATAACTTCCGTATTTTCCGTTATGCAGAAGTGTTGCTTAATGCTGCCGACCTGATGGTAATTGGTGGTGCTGCTCCAAGTGGAATTACTGCCCAGGAGTGTGTGGACCAGATCCGTCTTCGTGCTGGTCTTGCTTCTGTACCTGCTACTGCTGCCAATATCAAATTGGAGCGTCGTCGTGAATTTTTAGGAGAAGGACTACGCTTCTGGGATTTGGTTCGTTGGGGTGATGCCTCTGTTCTTACCGAGAACCTTCCTGCTTTTTCTTCCAACCGGATATGGGACGATCATTGTAAGTATTTGCCTATACCTCAATCTGAAATCGAAAAGACTGAAGGCGAATTCTTGTTGAAACAAAATCCAGGTTATTAATTCACTCTTAATCTAATAAAGCATACATATGAAAAATATATTTAAATTAGGATTGTTTGCGTTTATGTCGATCTTGCTGATGACAGCCTGCGATCCTCAGGAAAGTTCAGATTACGCGTTGGGGGATATGCCAACCGCGGATCAGTTGAATTTTGACGCGACACCTACAGCTGCGAAAGCAAATGTGATTGATTTTAAGAACACTTCATCTGTCAAAGGAGTAGCTACCTGGGATTTAGGGAATGGTTCTACCGCAAAAGGCGAAACGGCTCAGGGAATTTATGCATTTAAGGGAGAGTATACGGTTGTAATGACTCTTTATACTTCCGGCGGATCTATCAGCATTACAAAGAAAATTGTTGTCGAAAACGACGATATGTCTTTGCTTGATACACCGATGTACAACGCATTAACCGGTGGAGCTGCCAATGTAAATGGTAAAACATGGGTGTTTGACCAGTATCACGACGGTCATTTCGGCGTTGGTCCTGTTACCGACACTGCACCAAGCTGGTGGTCTTGTCCGGCAGAAGGTAAAACGGAAAGCTCTATGTATACGCAGGAATTTACATTTACTCAGGTAGGTGTTAAATTTGATTGGAAGAATAATGGATATGTATATTCCAATGAAAACGGACGGGCTGCTTTAGCCGGTATGGGTTATACCAACTCTGTTGTTCCCGGTGCAGGCGATTTCGATATTGCTTATGCTCCGAAACCTTCCTACACATTTGCCTTGAACGAAGCAGCGAAAACGATTACATTGAGTGACGGGGCTTTCTTTGGTCATTTTGCAGGAACCTCAACCTACGAGATCATCAGTCTTACTGAGGATGAAATGTATATCAAATGTGCCAGTACAGTAGAAAATGGCAATGGCTGGTGGTACCGTTTTATCCCTAAAGAAAAGAATATCAAACCGGTGGTTATTATCCCTTTGAAAGCTATTGCACTGAATGAAGATTTTGAATCGGCTACTCCTAAAGTTACATTTGCTTACGAAGATATGGGTTCGTTGGTTGATCCTTATTATTCAAATCCGGCACCGCTGGGCGTGAATACTTCCGGCAAAGTGTTCTTGTACGAGAAATCTGACAAATTCTATTCCAACATATTCTTTACAGCTTCGGGATATAAGTTTGATCTGACAGAACAGAACAAGGTGTCTATCAAGGTATTCCTTCCTTCTTACAATGACTATACAACCGACTTCCCTGTTGCAGGCGATTGGATTACCAATGCTAAATTGAAACGTCAGGTAGCTGTAAAATTGCAGGATTCAAGCAAAGGAGGTAATGCATGGCAAACGCAAACAGAGATAGTGAAGGCAGATCTTGCAACAGATAAATGGATCGAGCTTACATTTGATTTCAGCACTGTTAGCAACCGTCAGGATTACGATAAGATTGTAATTCAGTTCGGCGCCGAAGGTCATGCTGCTCCTGGTATTTTCTTCTTAGACAACTTCAGCTTTAAAAAGTAAATGATGAACCACAAGTGTATTGTATTACAGATTATCCTTCTGGGGTTCTGTTGCCTGGGTAGCCAGGCGCAGGCCCCCGAGGGCTACTCGTTGGTCTGGTCCGATGAGTTTACTGCCTCTGCTCCCGCCATGCCTGACGAGAGCCAGTGGTGGTATGAAACAGGCGGCAACGGATGGGGGAATAATGAGCTGCAATACTATGTGGCCGGTAAAGCCAGAGAAGATACGCTGGCACTTATTTCCGATGGCACACTAAAGATTAAAGCGTTAAAAAAACGTTACTACAGCATGGATTATGTATCCATCCGAATGAATACAAAACAAAACTGGAAATACGGTTATTTCGAAACCCGGGCCAAAGTTCCAGGTAAAAAAGGTTCATGGGCGGCCTTTTGGATGATGCCTCAGAATTTTACCGCATGGCCTTTGGATGGCGAGATAGATATTATGGAATATGTGGGCTACCGTCCCAATGTTACCCAGACATCCATTCATACGCAAAGCTACAATCATGTAATTCATACGGAGAAAACAGCCACTAAGAATATTTCGAATGCTGAAACGGAATTTCATATCTATGGATTGGAATGGACAGAAGATAAAATAACTGGTTTTGTGGATGGGATTCCTTACTTTACATTCCTGAATGATAAGCTGGGAGATAAAAATACATGGCCTTTTGATGCGCCTTTTTACTTAAAACTGAATCTGGCAATAGGCGGCAACTGGGGGGGATTAATGGGTATAGACGAAAACCTTTGTCCTGCTGTATATGAAGTAGATTATGTAAGGGTGTATCAGTCTGTAAAAACTTCCCGTCCTTCGCTGGAGACGAAAAGCGCATCGCCGTTCACCATATCACCCACGCTGGCAGACAACAGGGTGGTGGTTTCGGCCAATAATAGTAGCAATTACACGGTTAGTGTAACTAACTTACATGGTCAGTTGATTGAGAAAAGAAAGAACTGCAAGGAAGATACGATAATTGATTGTTCAGGTTGGGCAAAAGGCTTGTATGTATTTACAGCCAGCAATGGCACTTTTACTCAATCCGACAAGGTATTGAAAAAATAAGTAAACATTTTACAGATGAAAATAAATGTACTAATTACAATGGCACTGGCTGCTTTGGTTTCCTGCCAAAGTTCCACTTCTGTGAAAAGCACCGATGTAGAAAATAGAGTGGAAGAGTTGCTGGGTAAAATGACACTGGAAGAAAAGATAGGACAGATGAACCAGATCAGTCCTTCGGGAGATGTGAATGCTACGGCGGAATTAATTAAGAAAGGAGAGATCGGATCTATACTTAATATTGCCGACCCTCAACTCATAAATGCTTACCAGCGTACAGCTGTCGAGCAGTCGCGCCTGGGTATTCCATTGATCGTTGGCCGGGATGTTATCCATGGATTCAAGACCATTTTCCCTATACCTCTGGGACAGGCCGCCTCCTTTAATCCTCAGCTGATTGCCGATGGTGCCCGCGTGGCTGCCATTGAAGCAGCTTCGGTTGGGGTACGGTGGACTTTTGCCCCGATGGTCGACATTTCCCGTGATCCGCGGTGGGGACGAATTGCCGAGAGTCTTGGCGAGGATACCTACCTTACTTCGGTATTGGGTGCCGCGATGGTTAAAGGTTTCCAGGGAGACTCCCTGAGTAATTCTACATCGATTGCCGCCTGTCCGAAACACTTTGTGGGTTACGGAGCTGCAGAAGGTGGACGAGACTATAACTCGACCAACATCCCCGAACGCCAGCTGCGTAACGTTTACCTGCCTTCGTTCGAGGCAGCCGCCAAAGCCGGAGCTGCCACGTATATGACTTCGTTCAATGCCAACGACGGAATACCCGCCTCGGGTAATGGCTTTATCCTGAAAGAGCTGCTTCGCAAGGAGTGGAAGTTTGACGGATTTGTTGTTTCCGACTGGGCTTCGATAGGAGAGATGATTCCTCATGGTTTCTGCAAGGACGAAAAGGAAGCAGCTTTAAAGGCCGTAAATGCGGGCGTTGATATGGAAATGGTAAGCTACACCTACGTAAAGCACCTGAAAGCGTTGATCGCCGAAGGGAAAGTAAAGGAAGAAACCATCGACGATGCGGTACGTAACATCCTTCGGGTAAAGTTCCGTCTGGGACTGTTCGAGAATCCGTATGTAGACGAAAGCAAACCTTCCGTCCTGTATGCGGAAGAACACCTTGCCAAAGCGAAGGAAGCAGCCATAGAATCGGCCGTTCTATTGAAGAACGACGGCGATATCCTGCCGCTTAAAGAAAACATTAAAACCATAGCCGTTGTCGGCCCAATGGCCGATGCCCCTCACGACCAGATGGGAACGTGGGTATTTGACGGGGACAAAACCCATACCCAAACACCGTTAAAGGCATTGCAGGCAGCTTATGGTGATAAGATTAACATAGTATATGCTCCGGGCTTAACCTATAGTCGTGATCCGGAAACAAGTGGAATTGCTGCCGCAGTTCGTGCTGCCGCAGGTGCGGATGTTGTCCTTGCCTTTGTGGGAGAGGAATCCATCCTGTCGGGCGAGGCCCACTGTCTGGCCAACCTGAACCTTCAGGGCTCTCAGAGCCAGCTGATTGAGGCGGTATCGAAGACCGGCAAACCGGTAGTAACGATTGTAATGGCAGGTAGACCGTTAACCATTGGCAAGGAAGCGTCCTTGTCCAGGGCGTTGCTTTACAGCTTCCATCCGGGCACTATGGGTGGTCCCGCCTTGGCGGACTTACTGTTTGGCAAGGCCGTTCCCAGCGGCAAGCTGCCGGTAACCTTCCCCAAGGAAGTAGGTCAGATTCCGATGTACTACAGTCATTACAATACAGGCCGTCCTTATCAGGGCACCGAAACGATGCTAAAAGATATCCCTGCCGAAGCCGGCCAAACGTCCTTGGGCAATACGTCCTTTTACCTGGATGCAGGTTTTGAACCCTTGTATCCGTTTGGATACGGTTTATCCTACAGCAAGTTTACGTACAATAACGTGAAGTTATCGGGCACTAAGCTAAAGACGACGGATGTGTTGACAGTCAGTTTCGACTTGACCAATGCGGGCAAGTACGATGCGACAGAGGTAGCCCAGCTTTATGTGCAGGATAAGTTTGGATCGGTTGCCCGTCCGGTAAAGGAGCTTAAACGGTTTGACCGTATAGCTTTGAAGGCAGGCGAAACCAAGACAGTCACCTTTACCTTACCGGTAGAAGAGCTTGCTTTCTGGAACATCGACATGCAGCATGTTGTAGAGGCAGGCGACTTTAATCTGTGGGTAGGTCCCAATAGTCAGGAAGGTATTGAAAGTTCTTTCGTTGTGGAATAGACTTTTTTTCTTCGTTCATAATTTGAGTATAACCAATGGTGTGTGTGTGAGGGCCGGCTCAGGAGATTCTCCTGGCCGGCCTTTTTTAGTTACACAAAACGGCTTATCTTTAACAGATACTTTTTCTTCTTTTATATGCAATTCCTTGTAAAGTTATTTATCTTTGTTTCATCACTTTAAATAAAAATGCTATGAAGTTCTTTCTTGACACTGCTAATTTAGCGCAGATACGCGAAGCCAATGCGTTGGGCGTTTTGGATGGGGTTACTACCAATCCTTCTTTGATGGCTAAAGAGGGTATTAAAGGTGCTGAAGGCTGCAAACAACATTATCTCGATATTTGTGATATTGTTAACGGAGATGTAAGCGCCGAAGTACTTGCAACAGATTTTGAAGGAATGGTGAGAGAGGGAAAAGAGCTGGCGTCTCTGCATCCCAACATTGTTGTGAAAATACCCTGCATTGCCGAGGGTATAAAAGCCATCCGCTATTTGTATGGCAAAGGAATCCGGACTAACTGTACCTTGGTTTTTTCGCCCGGACAGGCTTTACTGGCAGCTAAGGCGGGTGCGACTTATGTTTCTCCTTTTGTGGGAAGATTGGATGATATTTCGAGCGATGGCATCGATTTGGTACGTAAAATTGTTGAGATGTATTCCATTTATGGCTTTGAAACCCAGGTGCTGGCTGCGTCCATTCGACATACACAGCACATCATTCAGTGCATTGAAGTGGGTGCGCACGTGGCTACATGTCCTTTAAGTGCTATTTTAGGATTGCTTAAGCATCCGCTAACCGACAGCGGATTGGCTACGTTCCTGGCTGACTCCAAAAAATATATGGAATAACAAATAGATAAAAGGATGCACTCTTTTTCAGGAAAGGGTACATCCTTTTTTAAAAGAGGGTGCACGCTTTTCCGTAAGAAACTCTATCTTTGTCTTTCGCATTAGAACAATTTAAAGAGAATTACCGTGGCAAAGCAAGTGGTTGAAACCCCTTTGATGAAGCAATATTTTGAGATTAAAACGAAACATCCGGATGCTATTTTACTGTTTCGGGTGGGCGACTTTTACGAAACCTTTTCGGACGACGCCATCGTTGCGGCAGAAATATTAGGCATTACACTGACCCGCCGTGCAAACGGTTCTGCGCAGTTTGTTGAACTGGCAGGTTTCCCTCACCATGCCCTCGATACCTACTTACCCAAACTTGTCCGCGCCGGCAAGCGCGTTGCTATCTGCGATCAGCTTGAAGATCCGAAGTTGACTAAGAAGCTGGTAAAAAGGGGAATAACCGAACTGGTTACTCCCGGGGTTTCCATTAATGATAACATCCTGAATCATAAAGAAAATAACTTTCTTGCGGCTGTTCATTTCACAAAAGATTGCTGTGGGATCTCCTTTTTGGATATCTCCACGGGCGAATTCCTTACGGCCGAAGGAACCTTCGATTATATAGACAAGCTACTTAATAACTTTTCTCCCAAGGAAGTGCTGGTGGAACGAAATAACAGGAAACGCTTCGAAGAATGTTTTGGTCCCCGCTTCTTTATTTTTGAACTCGAAGATTGGGTATTTACCTCCGATGCTGCCAATGACAGGCTGCTGAAGCATTTCGAAACCAACAACCTGAAGGGATTCGGTGTACAGCATCTTAAGCTTGGCATTGTGGCTGCAGGTGCTATTCTTCAGTATCTGGATATTACCCAGCATACCCAAATAGCACATATTACCTCGCTTTCACGGATAGAAGAAGACAGATACGTGCGTCTGGATAAATTTACGGTGCGCAGTCTGGAACTGGTGGGTACCATGAATGACGAAGGAACCAGTCTGCTGCAAGTATTGGATAAAACGGTTTCTCCCATGGGATCGCGTATGTTGCGTCGGTGGATAGTGTTTCCGCTGAAAGACGTGAAACCCATTGAAGACCGGCAGAATGTGGTGGAATACTTTTTCCGTCACCCGGACCTGAAGCAATTGCTTGACGAGCAGCTTAACCTTATAGGCGATTTGGAACGCATTATCTCTAAAGTGGCCGTTGGCCGTGTGTCGCCCCGTGAAGTGATACAGCTTAAGGTAGCACTACGGGCCATCGATCCGATTAAAACAGCCTGCATGGAAAGCGATGACGATAGTCTTCGCCGGATTGGAGAACAACTCAATGCCTGTGCGCTGATCCGCGATCGCATAGAAAAGGAGATCAATCCCGATGCACCTTCGCAGATCAATCGTGGCGGGGTAATGCGGGAAGGAGTGAACACTGATTTGGACGAACTCCGTAGCCTGGCTTATTCGGGCAAAGATTATTTACTGCGGATTCAGCAACGTGAAATAGAATTGACGGGCATATCGAGCCTTAAAATAGCATTTAATAACGTTTTTGGGTATTATATTGAGGTCCGCAACACACATAAAGATAAAGTTCCGGCGGAATGGATACGAAAACAGACGCTTGTGAACGCCGAGCGTTATATCACACAGGAGCTCAAGGAGTACGAAGAAAAGATTCTGGGGGCCGAAGAAAAGATCCTTTCTCTGGAAACACGTCTGTTCGGCGACCTGGTGCTTTGCTTGATGGAATACATCGCACCGATTCAAGGCAATGCCAACCTGATAGGCCGGATAGACTGTCTGCTTTCCTTTGCCAAAGCGGCCGAAAGCAACCGCTATATGCGCCCGGAAGTGAATGAGTCGGATGTGATCGACATTAAGGCGGGCCGCCATCCGGTTATCGAGAAGCAATTGCCATTGGGTGAACCCTATATTGCCAACGACGTGTATCTGGACGACGAACACCAGCAGATAATCATGATTACCGGGCCCAATATGGCGGGTAAGTCGGCTTTGCTCCGTCAGACCGCCCTTATTACCCTCATGGCACAGATTGGCTCCTTTGTTCCTGCCGAGAGTGCCCGTATAGGTTTGGTAGATAAGATATTTACCCGGGTTGGTGCTTCCGATAATATTTCCGTAGGCGAATCTACCTTTATGGTGGAAATGAACGAAGCATCCGATATATTGAATAACCTTTCACCCAAAAGTCTGGTGCTGTTTGATGAGCTGGGCCGCGGAACAAGTACGTACGATGGAATCTCCATCGCCTGGGCCATCGTAGAATACATTCACGAGCACCCGAATGCCAGAGCCAAAACCCTTTTTGCCACGCACTATCATGAATTGAACGAAATGGAACACTCCTTTCACCGTATCAAAAACTACAATGTGTCGGTAAAGGAAGTAGGCAACAAGGTAATTTTCCTCCGCAAACTGGTTCCCGGAGGAAGCGAACACAGCTTTGGTATCCACGTGGCAAAGATGGCAGGTATGCCTAAAAGCATCGTAAAACGTTCCGGCGAAATCCTGAAGCAGCTCGAAACAGAGAATCGTCAGGGAGGTGTTGCCACGAAACCCGTAAAGGGAATTGCGGCCAAAGCCGAGGGTTATCAGCTTAGCTTTTTCCAGCTGGACGATCCTGTTCTTTCGCAGGTTCGCGACGAAATAAAGAATCTGGATGTAAACAATCTTACACCCCTTGAGGCCCTTAATAAGCTAAGTGATATCAAACGAATAATAACCGGCAAATAAGCCGGCTGTTGTGTAGAAAAGGAATAATCAGGATTTTTTGTGTTAATTCCTTCTTTGTTTGTACGATTAATTAAATGAAAGTGCTTACTTTGTCCCCCTCGAACATGTATTATGGGCGTTTTTTTAGCATTAATTCTAATTGTAAAACCAAAGAAATGAATAAATTACTAAAAATCAATTTGTTTGCAATAATTGCATTGCTTACTTCCGGAACTCTTTTTGCTCAAGACAAGATTTATCGTAAAAACCCTACAGACACTATTCCGTGTAAGATTGTTGAAGTAGGAGAGGAGCTGATTAAGTATTCTACGGATACCTATTCGCAAAACCTTACCTTTTCGGTAGACAAAAACAATGTTTCCAAGATTGTTTTTGAGAATGGAAAGGAGATGACTTTTGCTGATTCTATGTTCGGAAAGGAGAATTACGAATCGCAACGTAAAGATGCCATAAAATTGAGTTTCCTTTCTCCTTTGATGGGAGCCGCCATTTTTTCTTACGAACATAGCGTGAAACCGGGACAGTCCATGGAATTCGGACTTGGTATCATTGGTGCAGGAAGGGATGTGGATGATGTTAATCCTTTTGGTGCGGTAGCTAAGTTTGGGTATAAGTTCATAACCTCGCCCGATTGGTACGACCGCCGTCATCGGTACTCCCATATTCTTAAAGGTTCGTATGTTAAGCCCGAAGTAACCTTGTTGCATTATACGGCCGACTATTACCGCTATTCCTATAGCGGAGATTTCAATGATCCTAAATTAATTAAGGACAAGGCCAACACGACTATGCTCTCTTTTATGATTGTAGGTGGTAAACAATGGGTGTTTAATGACGTGTTTTTGGTGGATCTGTTTGCCGGAGTCGGATACGGTTTCGGGCACAATCCGCAGAACGAATCCTGGCATTATGGCTTTTTGGGAGCAGACGGTTCAACACCGTTAACGCTTACTGCCGGACTCAAGATAGGTTTCCTTTTAGGAAAGAAGAAGTAATCTTTAAGCATAAGACTGGAAGGAACTAAGGTCCATTCCAGGTACTTTACTGCCGTGCGCCCATGGGGATAAAAAAATACCCCCATGGGCGTATTTTTTTGCCCCCATGGGCGCACGATACAAGACTTACTATCTTTGCCTTTAGTATAAACGAAGACGAACCTTAGCTCAAGCATGTTTGCGAACTAATTCCGGTTTGTTTCCGTTAACAAGTAGAAGAACTCACTTAGGATTAAAAGGGATTGAGTTCGTCCAGTTTAAACGAAACCTTGGCTCCTTTGGGTAGCTTTCTTACAATAGAGCCGTACATAAAGGTATCCGGATGCATCATATCGCCGGCCACTTTAACCATATAGGCGTAGTGTTTCTTTGCAATACGGATAAAAGAATGCCGCATATCCTTAACCTGACTAAAGTAAGTGCCAACGCCAAGAAGAAGACTGTATTTGGAGAAGTCAATGTCTTTAAGAAAAGAGAGCGATTCAAAGTCTTCCGGACTAAACATCCATTCAAGTTCCCTTTGCGAGCGTATTACTTTTTTCTCACCCGGTTCCATATCGCCTTTGAAGTGCATGATGGGAAGTTCCTTAACAATTACGGCATCGGATATTTCTACTTCATTCCCGGTCTTTACAATGCCTTGAAAAGGAATGAGTGATGCCAGCATGCTGAATAATTTTATTGCATCCATAGGGCAGAAGGTTTTTTAATGGTTTATTGTGAAAACGTTCCACAATATACTAATTTAGATGCAAAGTTGTATGCGAATGTTGCACCTATATCGTGATTTTTTATGTTAAAAGATTTGTCTACCTTTACCCCGGAATGCTTGTAATAACAACACTTTGTTGAAGCATAACATACTAATTTAAACAACCTTCAGATTTTATGGCTATTAAGTATCGCATGACAAAACGACCCGATAACTTGTCTACTTCCAGTGGAAAAGGTCTTTATCCCCGAATTATCCGCAACCAGAATATGGATTCGTCCGCTTTGGCCAAAAGGCTGTCCAAAGGATCACCCCTTCTTAAAGGCGAGATGCTGGGCTGTATCGAGCAGATTAAATCACAACTTATAGAAGAATTGCTGAATGGAAACAGTGTCTCCATCGATGGACTGGGAACTTTTTCCTTGTCGGCCGAGGCCAACCGGTCGGTAGACAGGCCCGAAGAAATACGGGCTGCCTCGATACACGTTAAGTCGGTCAACTTCAGAGCTGCGCCCGAACTGATGTCGCGTATGAAGGAAGCCCGTTTCGAAAGGGAAGAGTAGGAGCAAGCCTACTTCAGTTTATAGCTTACAAAGGCCACCTTTTTACTGTCGGGCGACCATGAATTAACGTTTATGGTTCCTTGTCCGCCAAAAAGCTTCACCAGCGTTTTTGGTTCGCCTCCTTGCGCCGGCATGATACGAAGTTCCACATTCTTGTTGGCAAGGTGTTCTGAGGGCTTTAAATCCCCTTTTTGATAGGCAATATAAAGCACTTGTTGTCCGTTGGGCGATATGTGAGGGAACCAGGCATTGCGGGTCTCATCGAAAGTTAGCTGTGTTTGTTCGCTTCCATCTGCTTTCATGCGCCATACCTGCATGAGTCCGCTTCGTACCGAATTGAACCAGATGTATTGTCCGCACGGCGAATATTCAGGTCCGTCGTCCAGTCCGTCGGCGGTGGTCAACCGTACCTCTTCGCCCCCTTCGGCAGGTATTACATACACATCGTAATTCCCGTTTCGGTCGGCACAATAGGCCAGTTGCTTACCGTCGGGCGACCACCCGTGCAGGTAACTAGGAGCCAGCGGCGTAATTAGTCTGGGAATACCCCCTTCGATGGGTAGTGTATAGATGCGAGACCGTCCGTCTTCTTTTGTACCGTGACTGATGGCAATCTGTTTCCCATCGGCCGACAGCACATGGTCGTTGTTGCAACGGGTAGCAAATCCCGTACAGATATTCACAGGCTCACCCGGTTGATCGGGCGCAAGCTTATACAATTTACCCCCGCTGTTATAAACAAGCCATTGCCCGTCTGTAGTCCAGTTAGGAGCTTCTATCAGGTAAGGAAACTCCTTTACAACGGTACGCGTTCCGGTTTCGACTTCCAGAATCTCCAAAATGCTGGTAACTTGCTGTTGCTGGGCACTTGCAGCACTAAGAATGAGAGAACAACCCATGGCACAAAGTATTCGTTTCATAATACACAAGAATTAAGAATGTACACAAACATACAAAAAAAGAAATAGAAAAAGCGGATAGCTGAACTCAATTCAGGCTATCCGCTCGATTAAAATAAGTAAAAAATTAAACGTAGTTTAATGTGCATGCTCTGCATGTCCTGAAGCTACTTTCTCAACAATATCATGAATGGCTTCCAACGAGTGCGTGTACCCTACATAAGCTTTTACATAAGCACGCCCTTTTTCGGGAGATTCATTTTTAACTTTGTCCAGCTCCTTAACAGCGTTGTATTTATCTTGCACAACCTTTGCGATATGACTGTTCAATTGTGTGATAAGATTATCTACGCTACCAGTTTCAATAGCCTTGTCGCTTAATTGAACAATGGGTTTAGCACTGCCGACCGGTTTGATTCCGTCGAAACCAAAACCTTCTGTTGCACGATGCAGGCGAATCAGCGTTTCAAGAAAGTGTTTCTCTACCAAATTATATATCTCCTTATCACCCTTTTTTAGGTTATATGTTTTAGTAAACAGCGCTCCTATTTCGGCTTCCTGTGCCGTATTTATCCATTTGTACACCAACTCTACGTTGTTCGTATCAAGCGCCCGAAGCGCATCTTTAACAACAGGGCCATCGTAAGAATCGCAATGGGCAAAGGCAGGAGATACTGCAAACAAGGATAAAGCAACTGTTACAAGTAAGACTCTTACGCTGGAAGACAAGCGTTGAACTAATCCTTTGGATTGAATCGGAGTAATCTGAAATTTCATTTTTGTTCTCATACTTTTAATCGTTTTTAAATGTTTCTACGACAAAAGTAGCCGAACAATAAGACCGAATCGCCCCACTTTAACAAGTGGGACTTATTTCAGACACACTATGAGTGCCAATTTATAGATGTATACTTTGGTGGCTGTTGGCCTTTTTGTACTCCGTAGGTGTTAATCCTGTCATATTCTTAAATATGCGATTAAAAGCTGTCTTCGAGTTGAAGCCACACTCCAGGGCAATACCCAGCACAGAGAAGCTGTCGTATTTGGGATTAAGTATCCTTAGTTTTACTTCTTCTACCCTGTAACCGTTTACAAAATTGAAAAAATTAAGTCCGAATACCTCGTTTATTACTTGCGAAAGGTAATGGGAAGGGATTTCCAATGCATCCGAAAGCTGTGCTAGCGTTAAATTAGGATCCAGAAAGGGTTTGCCCGATTGCATAAATATTCTGATTTTTTCGGCATAGGCCTCTGCCTCTTCCGGTTTCAAGGAAGAACCGGCATATTTAACTGTCTGCTCCGTGGCTTCTAATGCCTGGGATGGTAACGGTTGGACGAATATGGTACGTTGCTTCAATCCAAAGTAACCGATCAGGATAATAAATACAGATAGTAGCAGAAAGAGTCCGTTTGTACAAAATGTAGATGAAAACAGATAAAAACCATGGTGAATAATCACTACAGCAATCAGTGCAGACCAGACAATGCCGAAGATTAATACAAGTTTTCTTAGCCAATAGAGGTCAATTTCTTCTGTAAACGAGAAGTTGTTGAATATATTGACGTTATGCTTGCGAAGCAGGCGTATGGTTTGAAGGAAATAAATAGGTCCCGAAAGAGCTGTTATAGTAAGAAAAAATAGAAGAAAAGACGATGGCTCTGTCTGATTGTCCACATATGTCATGTTCACACCCTTAACCATGGAGGGAATTTGTGAAGCAACAGCCAGGTATACATTGAAAATCAGAAATGGAACAAAATGAAGCAGCTCTTTCCTTGATAGCTTACTTTTTTCTGTTACCAACGCCGAAGAATACAGATACATAAAGGGGCCATGAAGTAGAAAAAGCGAAATGAAAGCCGCAGATAGAATTGGGTGAAACCTAAAGATATACGACGAATAGAAAGCATAACAACCCGTATAGGCTCCTAAATAGAGGAGCCAGCTTATTAGTATTCTATCCCGAAAAGCCGTGGGCTTTTTCTGCCAGACTAATACGGCAAAGAAGAATGCGTTGAATGCTGCTATTAAAAAAATGTATTCCATACGAATACAATATTACGGTTTTTACCCGGATAATTCAGTAATCAGAACAAAAATGCAAGAAAAGAAAAGCGGAGGTATACCAATTGGTATTATCTCCGCCTATAATTGTGTCAGATTTAAATCCGAAATAGCTTCTCTACTTTACTCCCAAAAAATCTATCAGCAGATAAATGAGCGCAGCCAGAGCGGCACTCACAGGAATGGTAAGTATCCATGCCCAAAGCAGATTGATGGTAACGCCCCATCGTACAGCCGAAAGTCTTTTTACAGCGCCTACACCCATAATTGCACCTGTAATGGTGTGGGTTGTACTTACTGGGATCTTAAGAAATTCGGTGATAAACAGGGTGGTTGCACCGGCAGTCTCCGCACAAACCCCTTCAAGAGAAGTTACCTTGGTTATTTTTGTTCCCATTGTTTTTACAATACGCCATCCTCCGGCCATTGTTCCGATACCGATGGCCGCGAAGCAGGTTAAAGGTACCCAGTCGGGCATCGCATTTACTGAGTCAAGTTCGCCTGCAGCGATCATTGCAGTGGCAATAATACCCATTACTTTCTGCGAGTCGTTCATCCCATGACCAAGACTGAATAACCCGGACGAGACCAATTGCAAGCGCTTGAAAGTCTTTTCAGCTTTGCGGTTATTTACGTTTTTGAACAGCCATAGTACTCCGATGGTAATGATGGAAGAAATTATCATACCTACAAGCGGTGCCAATACAATAAAAGAAGCAATCTTAATGATGGTAGCTCCATGTATAGATTGTATCCCTGCTCCTGCAATGGCAGCTCCCGCAAATCCTCCGATAAGCGTATGCGAGGAGGAAGAAGGTATTCCAAGACGCCAGGTAAGCAGGTTCCAGCTGATAGCCGCAACAAGTCCTGAGAGAATGATAGGCAGTGTTATGTATTCGCGTATTACTGTTTTAGCCACAGTATCGGCAATACCAAATTCGCCAATCACATACTTAGCAACAAAAAAGGCAAGAAAATTAAACGCTGCTGCCCAAAGAACCGCCTGAAAGGGGGTAAGCACACGTGTTGTTACAATCGTGGCTATTGAATTGGCAGCATCATGAAATCCGTTGATAAAATCGAATATTATTCCTAAAACTATTACAATAATTAGTAGCGTCATATTTATTCTGGATTATCAGGCGTATTTTACTAAGATGGACTTGATTACCTTTCCGGTACTGTTTATTTTATTCACAGCCTTTTCAAGCTCTTGCGTAATTTCTTTCATTTTAATGAGTTCGACCGAACTCGTTTCTTCCTTAAAAAGGCTCATGATAGCTGTTTCATAAATTCCATCAGCCTCTTCTTCCAATCTCTTGATTTCACGGCAGTGGTTGCGTAACTGAGCATCTGTTTTCTTGAGGTTTTGCAATTCATTCACGGCAAGTTGCAATTCTAAACATCCTTTCTGAATGATATCAACCAGCAAAGCCGAATTCTTGTTTAACGTTTTAGGCGAATAAAGAAGTACCTTTTGTCCGCATCGGTTAATTATATCAATTACATCGTCCAGAATATCTGCCAATTCATGAATGTCTTCCCTGTCGAATGGAGTAAGGAATGTGTCATTTAATGCCTTGAAAGTCTGTTTAGTGATCTTATCCCCCTTCACTTCTTCAGCTTTGATAAGGCGACATAACTCATTTCTGCGTTCAGGATTTTCTGTGGAGAAAAGCTCTTTTAACAAAACGGATGATTGTACAAGGATAGAGGTTGCTTCGTCAAGCAAAGGGAAAAATTTAACATCTTTCGGTGCGAATACGCTTAACAGAGTATTAATTTTCATCTGTAGTTAATTATTTTTGTTTTGAATGCAAATTTAGAATATTCAGGATATTTTTTAATTATATCTTGAAAATATAATTAAAAAATAGTTGTCGTAAGGTGATATTAACCAGCTGATTGCCTTTTATATTGATGAGGGTATATAACGGCTTTCAAAAGGAATGTTCAGTAACGTTGTTTTGCTGTATATCGGATATGAAAACAATACCCCCTGTCAACTAGTATGACAGAGGGTATCGCGTTTTATACGTTAAAGCGGAAGTGCATAATGTCGCCATCTTCCACCACATATTCTTTTCCTTCCACACTCATCTTTCCAGCTTCCTTAACGGCGGCTTCCGATTTCAGTGCGATAAAATCTTTGTATTTGATAACTTCGGCACGTATAAAGCCTTTCTCAAAGTCGGTGTGGATTACACCTGCGCATTGAGGCGCCTTGCTTCCCTTAAGGAAAGTCCAGGCACGAACTTCCTGTACTCCTACCGTAAAATAAGTGTCCAGGTTAAGCAGTTTATAAGCTGATTTGATAAGACGGGCTACGCCGGATTCTTCCAAACCTATTTCTGACAGGAACATGGAACGTTCTTCGTAGGTTTCGAACTCCGCGATTTCGGATTCGATCTTAGCCGCTACAACGAGAATCTCCGCGTCTTCGTCTTTTACTGCCTCGCGTACCTGTTCAACGTATTTGTTTCCGCTTACGGCGCTTGCTTCATCCACGTTGCAAACATACATTACCGGCTTGCTTGTTAACAGAAATAGTTCGCGGGAAAGCTTTTGTTCATCTTTCGTATCGAAAGTTACTGTTCGCGCACTTTTTCCCTGCTCAAGAGCTTCCTTATATTTTACAAGTACCTCGTACATCATTTTCGCTTGCTTGTCGCCGCCGGTCTGTGCCTGTTTTTGCACTTTGGATATGCGGGACTCAATGGTTTCAAGGTCTTTTAGCTGCAACTCATAGTCGATAATTTCCTTGTCGCGCACAGGATTCACAGATCCGTCCACGTGAGTGATATTATCGTCGTCGAAACAACGTAATACATGCAGGATGGCATCGGTCTCACGAATGTTTGCAAGGAACTTGTTTCCTAATCCTTCTCCTTTGCTGGCGCCTTTTACCAGACCAGCAATATCCACGATCTCGACCGTTGTAGGAACAATCCGGTTTGGATGAACCAATTCGGCCAATATGGTAAGACGTTCGTCGGGAACAGTAATCACCCCCACATTGGGTTCGATTGTACAAAACGGAAAGTTAGCCGATTGGGCCTTCGCATTCGATAAACAGTTGAATAAAGTAGACTTCCCAACGTTGGGTAAGCCTACAATGCCACATTGTAATGCCATTATATTAGTCGATTTTTAGTATATACGTCTCTATTTGAGGGTGCAAAGATACTAAATATTCTTTTTGCATCCGCATAGGGTGTAAGTTAATGGGCTTCAAGCCAGTTGAAACCCTCGCCACAGTCGGCAATGAGAGGAACTCTGAGCTTGTAAGCGCCCTCCATTTCTTCCAGAACGATCTTTTTCACCTTTGCCATTTCGTCTTTATAAACATTAAAGTTGAGTTCGTCATGTACCTGAAGAACCATCTTGCTTTTCAGGTTTTCTTCTTCGAAACGTTCGAATATTCGTACCATGGCCATCTTGATAATGTCGGCGGCACTTCCCTGAATAGGGGCATTGATGGCGTTTCGTTCGGCATATCCGCGTACAACGGCATTCCCTGAATTAATATCCGGGAGGAAGCGTTTACGTTTAAATATAGTTTCCACATATCCCTTTTCTTTTGCCAGTTGGATACATTCATCCATATAGGCTTTGATACGCGGATAGGTCTGAAAGTACCCATCAATAAGTTCTTTTGCTTCACCCCGAGGGATGGTGAGGCGCTCGGATAAGCCAAATACCGAGATTCCATAGATAATTCCGAAGTTGGCCGTTTTGGCCTTTCTTCGCATATCGCTTGTTACCATTTCCAAGGGTACATTGTATATTTTAGCTGCAGTAGCCGCATGAATATCCGCTCCGCTGTTGAATGCCTCTATCATGTTGGGGTCTTCGCTAAGGTGAGCCATAATCCGAAGTTCGATTTGGGAATAGTCGGCAGAGAAAAACAAACAATCTGCATTGTCGGCCGTAAAGGCTTTCCGTATCTCTTTCCCCATTTCGTCACGTATCGGAATGTTCTGCAAGTTTGGATTGCTTGACGACAATCTACCTGTAGCTGTTACCGTTTGGTTGAACGAGGTGTGTATTTTGCCTGTTTTACGATTAATAAGCTCAGGCAAAGAATCGATGTAGGTGCTAAGCAGTTTCTTTATACCCCGGTACTCAAGCAGTTTACCTATTATAGGATGTTTTGACCGTAACTTCTCAAGGGTCTCTTCGTTGGTTGTGTAGTTGCCGGTCTTGGTTTTCTTTGCCTTGTCCATTATCTGTAACCGATCGAAAAGTATTTCACCCACTTGTTTGGTGGAATTGATATTGAAAGGCATGCCTGCCAGCGCATAGATTTCTTCTTCGAGGGATATAAGTGCTGCCGTGAGTGTCCGTGAGGATTGCTTAAGTGCTTCAATGTCGAGGGTGATCCCTGTTATTTCAATTTCCTCGAGCACGTAGATGAGTGGCATCTCCATATCGAAGAAGAGCGACTCAAGTCCTTCTTTTTTTAAGACTGGGGCAAAGTAGTTTTTAAGCTGCAATGTTATATCGGCATCTTCCGCTGCATATTCTGCCACTTGTTCCACAGGAACGTCGCGCATGGTCGACTGATTTTTTCCTTTCGGTCCGATCAGTGTTTCTATGGAGACCGGTTTATATTTCAAATAGGTTTCCGACAAGTAATCCATGTTGTGGTGCAATTCCGGATTGAGAAGGTAATGGGCGATCATGGTATCGAAAAGAGGACCGCTTACCTTCACATCGTACTTGCGCAGTACAACCATATCGAATTTGATATTTTGTCCGATCTTCTGAATTTTTTTATTTTGCAGTGCCTCGGCAAAATGACCGACAACTTTCTTTGCTTCGTCATAATTTGCCGGTACAGGTACATACCAGGCTTCATTTTCCTTCACGGCAAACGACATTCCTACTAATCCGGCAGTGAGGGGATCTATACTGTCGGTCTCTGTGTCAAAAGCAAAATAATCCTGACTCGCCAAAAACGACCCTAATGACTGTCTTTTGTCTTCATTATCAACAAGATGATATGTGTGCGAGGTGCTTTTTATGTCTCTGAGATTTGAATATTTTTCTTCTTCCGTTACCTCGTCCGTAAATATCGCAAAGAGATCGCCTTGAATCGGAGCCTTGTTTACAGGTTTTGGAGCTTCTCCTTCCAGTTTAGTGAGAAAGCCTCTTAATTCTAAATTAGTGTAAATTTCCCTTAATTTTTCTGTATCTGGATTTTCCCGAATACAACCTTTGGCATCGAACTGAATGGGAACATCTATTTTGATGGTAGCCAGAAAACGGGAGAATATAATTTGTTCTTTGTTCTCTTCGACCTTCTTTTTAAGGGCTCCTTTTAGTTGGTCGGTGTTAGCCAGCAAATTGTCAATGCTCCCGAACTCGGCAAGTAATTTCTGGGCTGTCTTTTCTCCGACTCCCGGACAACCGGGAATATTATCGGACGAGTCCCCCATGAGTCCAAGTAAATCGATTACCTGTTCGGTGGAGGTAAGGTCGTATTTAGCCAACACCTCCGGAATACCCATAGTCTCGTAGCCTCCGCCAAACTTAGGACGGTACATAAATATATGTTCGCTCACCAGCTGACCATAGTCTTTATCGGGAGTCATCATGTACACCTCGAAGCCTTCTTGTTCGGCTTGTTTGGCAATTGTTCCTATAACATCATCCGCTTCATAACGGGGAACCTCAAGTATGGGAATGTTATAAGCTTTGATAATGTCTTTTATAATGGGAACCGACTGCCTGATTACTTCGGGAGATTCTTCCCTTTGAGCCTTGTATTGTTCAAAGGCTTCGTGACGGAAAGTCGGACCCGATGGATCGAATCCCACAGCTATGTGCGTCGGATTTTCACGCCTTAATACATCTTCGAGAATATTTATAAAACCAAATATGGCCGACGTATTCATTCCTTTGGAGTTGATACGTGGGGCTTTAATAAAGGCGTAATATGATCTGTAGATCAGCGCGTAGGCATCTATGAGGAAAAGCTTCATCGTTTTAACACGTTTTAGAAACATAAACTTCGGTAAATGTACGAAATTTCTCGCTTACTTGTAAGTTTTTGCTACTTTTGCATATCTTTGAAGCTTAGTATGAATACACGTAGTAAAATAGAGGAGCCGGTAGCTAAGGAGTTTCTGCAATTTAATGATGAATTTGCTGATTCTCTTAAAAGTGAGACACGCAGATTGCAGTCGGCTATCGACCAGATCCAGCATGCAGTTGGTAAACATGTCCGTCCGTTGCTGGTACTTCTGACAGCTAAAGCGTGTGGGAAGATTACAGATAACACCATAAATGTAGCGGTTCTGCTTGAGCTGCTTCATACCGCGACGTTGATTCATGACGATGTAATTGATGAAACCAAGGAGAGGAGAGGTTTACCTTCTCTGAATGCGATTTTTGATAACCGCATTTCTGTGTTGGTTGGCGATTATATTCTTTCTTCCGCACTTATCCGTGCCATTAAAACCCGCAATCTTCAGATTATATCCATTGTTTCTAATCTTGGACGCGATCTTTCCGAAGGGGAGATCAAACAGCTGGAGACTGCCGAAGAATCTATTGTGGATGAGGAGGCGTATATGCAGGTAATTAAAAAGAAGACGGCTACCTTGTTGGCGGCATGTACCGAAACCGGTGCCATTTGTGCCGATGCTCCTGCCGAAATTATCGAAAAAAGTAAGCTTTTTGGCGAATATCTTGGTTACTGTTTTCAAATAAAGGATGATATTTTCGACTATTATAAAAATGAGGACTTAGGAAAACCTACCGGGAATGATATTCGCGAAGGGAAAGTTACCTTACCATTGCTTTATGCTTTAAAGACTGCAGATCCTTCTGCTGTTGCCTTGTACATGGATTTGTTGCGTAAAAAGGAATTCACGCAGGAACAGATAGAAATGCTTATTGCCTTTGCTATTAATAATGGTGGAATAGAGTATGCCTCCAAGTGCATGAAAGAGTATCACGCCAAAGCTGTTGATATCCTTACCAGTTTTCCGGATTCAGAAGCGAAAGCTGCCTTGATTTTACTTGCAGACTATATTATTGAACGTACAAAATAAAAAGAGGGTGGATCAGATGTCTGATTACCCTCTTTTATTCTATATGTTTTGCTGACTTTTTTGATGAGTAGTCAGCAACTATTCCTCTTTATTTTCCCAAACGGTTTTCAATATCTTTTACAAGGCTGCTTGCACCTATACGGAACAATTCCTTATTCAACCAATCTTCACCCAGTTTCTCCTTAACAATGGTATAATATTGAACAGCTTCTTCTGCTGTACGTACGCCTCCGGCAATTTTAATTCCCACTTTCTTTCCTGTTAGTGTATGGTAGGCACGGATGGTTTCACAGATTGTAAATACTGCTTCAGGTGTAGCTCCCGGATATCCTTTTCCTGTTGAAGTTTTAATGAAATCGGCTCCGCTGTAAAGAGCCATTACAGTAGCCCGTTGAATGTTGTTGGCAGTTGCCAATGCGCCTGTCTCCAGAATTACCTTTAGTTTCGAATCCCGGCATGTATCTTTCAGTTCTGAAAGTTCTTCCGAAAGTTCTTCGTAATTTTCTTCCATGAAGTAGCCGAGATTCATCACAACATCTATTTCATCTGCACCGTCTGCTACCGCTAACGCTGTTTCAGCAATCTTTATTTCGGTGAATGTCTGCGATGAAGGGAATCCTCCTGCAACCGATGCGATGGCTACGTCCTGCGCGGTCAGTGCCTGTTTTACGGTATCAATAAAAAGAGGATAGGTACAAATAGCCGCCACATTGGGAACGTCTGGACGGGTTCCTTCAAAATCGTTTACGCTATCTACCAGTTTCCATATGCTCTCTTTGCTGTCGAGACTGGTCAATGAGGTTAAATCGATGCATCCGTGGATTACTTTTAAAACTTCAGGCGTAAAGTTCGCCTGAGAATTCTTTTCTATTAGGGCATTTACCTGAGCCGATATTTTCTCGTCGGGTAGGGGAGCCGCGTATTTACTGAATGCTTCCTGATACTTGTCCATTTTTATAATTTTGAATTGTTTTGATGTCTTTCTTTATCTCTTGTCGTTTTCTTTTCCAGATTTTTGCGAAATGCTTCTGTCAGATCTACGCCTGTTTGATTTGCAAGGCAGAGCAATACCCATAGAACATCTGCCATTTCATCGCCTAAATCACGGTTCTTGTCGCTTTCCTTAAAGGATTGTTCGCCATAGGTTCGAGCCATGATTCGCGCAAGTTCGCCTACTTCTTCGGTAAGAATAGTCATATTCGTAAGCTCGTTAAAATAGCGGACACCATAGGTTTTAATCCAATTATCCACTAGTTTCTGGGCGTCATTAATGGTAATATTTTCCATTTTATTCTTTGTTTTGAGAGTCGATAACGATTGTAACCGGTCCGTCGTTAAGTAATGATACCTTCATGTCTGCTCCAAATATTCCTGTTCCAACAGGTTTGCCAAGTTCAAGCCCCATTTCTTCGCAAAAAGACTCATACATCGGTATGGCTTTGTCGGGTTTGGAAGCTTTAATGTAGGATGGACGGTTCCCTTTTTTGGTCGACGCGTGCAGTGTAAACTGACTTACAACCAATATATCCCCGTTCGATTCTAAGACAGAGCGGTTCATTACGCCGTTTTCATCGTCGAATATCCGTAGATTAACCACCTTTTTAGTAAGCCAAACGACGTCCTCTTCAGTGTCCCGGTCTTCGATACCTAACAGGACCAACAGCCCACTTCCAATTTCGGATTTTACCTTTCCATCGATGGTAACTGAAGCATGCTTTACCCGTTGTATAACTGTTCTCATAGCAACCTATTTCTCTTTTATTATCTTTAATCCTTCAAGCAATACGTTTGTTTTGGCCACTCCAATCAGTTGCCTTAGCTCTTCTTGCGATGCCTCGCGAATTCGCTTTACGCTTTTGTATTGCTTCAAAAGTACAACTTTTGTCTTTTCCCCGATCCCTTTTATGAGATCTAATTCGGAAATAGTCTGCTTTTTGCTTCGAAGCGAACGGTGGAATGTTATTCCGAATCGGTGCGCTTCGTCTCGTAATTGCTGTATTACTTTCAGTGTTTCCGAATTTTTATCCAGAATTAAGGGGATTGGATCACCCGGAAAGAAGATTTCTTCGAGCCGTTTTGCTAATCCTACAATGGTGATTTTGCCAAGCAAGTCCAGTTCCCGTAGCACTTCGGTTGCGGCATTAAGCTGTCCTTTTCCACCGTCAATGATGATTAGTTGGGGCAGGGGAGCCTCTTCTTCCTTTAATCGGGTATAACGGCGGGTAACAACTTCTATCATGGATGCAAAATCGTCCGGACCTTCCACTGTTTTAATATGAAAGTGACGGTAATCTTTCTTTGCCGGTTTGGCTTTTTTAAATACAACGCAGGCTGCTACCGGATTTGTTCCCTGGATATTTGAGTTGTCGAAACACTCAATATGCATTGGTAATTCATGCATGTGCAGGTCTTTTTGCATGGTACTTAGGATGCGCGTGGTGCGTTGTTCCGGATTCAGCTTTTCGGCCTGTTTTAGCCTGTCTACTTTAAATTGTTTAACGTTCTGAAGGGACAGATCCAGCAGTTTTTTCTTGTCTCCTTTTTGAGGAATAAAGAAAGAAACCTGGTTCATAAGCTCTATATCCGGAAGAAAAGGTACTATTATTTCGCGTGCCTGACTCTTAAATCGGGTACGCATTTCAATTATCCCTAGCCCTAATAGCTCTTCTTTAGCCTCGTCTAACCTTTTTTTGTACTCGAAGGTATAGGCTTGTACGATGGCTCCGTTTCCGATATGAAGGTAGTTGATATAGGCAGAACGTTCGTTTTCATCGAAAGAAAACACGTCGATGTTGTGCAAAGAAGGGGTTACTACGGTCGATTTTGATCTGTAATTCTCTATGGCAAGGTAGCGCTCTTTTACCTTTTGTGCTTCTTCGAAACGAAGTTCTGAGGCAAGTTGCTGCATTTCATCGTAGAGTATTTTACTTACAGTCGAGATGTTTCCCTTTAAAATTTCTTTAATTTCTCCTATATTTCTATTGTAGTCTGCCGAACACTGAAGTCCTTCGCATGGACCCAGGCAGCGTTTAATATGATACTCCAGGCAAACTTTATATCTTCCCTGAGCGATGGATTCGGGTGTTAACGGGTATTTGCAAGTGCGAATTGGATATAGTTCTTTAATCAGATGAAGCATGACCTTTGCAGTAAACAACGATGGATACGGACCAAAGTATTGAGATCCGTCCCGAACGATATTTCTTGTTTGAAATACTCGGGGAAAATACTCGTTCTTGATAACGATGGAAGGGTAGGTTTTGTCGTCTTTAAGCAGTACATTATACCTTGGATGATACTCTTTGATCAGATTATTCTCAAGCAAAAGAGCATCTTCTTCCGTATCTACAACAATATATTTAATTTCCCGGATGTGCTTTACAAGTACCCTCGTCTTATTATTGTCGTGTTCTTTGTTAAAGTATGAGTTAACCCGTCGTTTTAGGTTCTTCGCTTTTCCGACATATATAATTGTTCCCTTTTCATCGTAGTATTGGTAACATCCCGGTTTTTCGGGAAGTATTGCCAATAGAGACGAGAAGTTTGTATCCCTTTCTTTTGTCATACGAATAACGTGGTAAAACTAAATTTATCACCGTTAAAAAGCCCTTTGTCGCCTAGTTTTAACGAAGGAATAACAAGCAGACTCATAAAGGCGAGTGTCATCTGCAATGAGCTTAATGTAGAGCCCAGATCCTGCATTTTGCTTTCAAGAATTCTGTAAGTAGCATCGATTTCATCGAGAGGAAGCGGACTTAGCAGTCCGGCTATTGGCAGTGACAGTGTAGTTGTCTCTGTTCCATTTACTACAGTTATTCCTCCTTGCTGTAAGATGACTTCGTTAATTGCTTTTGCCAGCTCTTCGTCTGTACACCCTATAGCGATTATATTGTGACTGTCGTGAGTTATGCTTTGGGCTACCGCTCCCCGTTTTAATCCGGTCCCTTTTATGAATCCAATGGATAGGGGTGCTTTTTGGTAACGATTTACTACCACGATCTTAATAATATCGGTTGAAGTATCAGAAATTGCCATTCCTTCTTTTACTGCAGGAGAAACAATTTCTTCCGAAGTATCCAGGTTCCCGTCCGTGCATACTATAACCCGCATCTTATCTGAAATGGCTTTTACCTCCAGTTCTTTCATCGTGATTGGCTGAGCATGAAATTTGTTTATCGGAACTACCTCCTTTGCTGGAAAATGAATATTTTTTCCATTGTATATACATTTTCCTTTTACAAAGGTCTCTTTTATGTTCAGCGCTTTAAGATCGTCAATGATAATAAAATCGGCCGAATCTCCTTCTTGCAGGAAACCAATCGGCATGCCGTAATGCTTTGCCTGATTGTACGAAGAGGCCCGTAATACATCATACAGATCATAACCAAGATCGAGAGCCCGTTTTACAAGTCCGTTTATATGACGTTCCAACAACGTGTTTGGGTGAATGTCGTCACTGCATAACATCACTTTATCTGGAAATTCTTTAATAAGTGGATGGAGTGCATTAAAGTTTTTGGCTGCACTGCCTTCACGTATTTGAACGAACATTCCTTGTCTGCATCTTTCTTCGCCTTCTTCAAGGGTCGAGCATTCGTGATCTGTGCTAATTCCTTTTTGTATGTAGTCAGATAAAACCTCCCCTTTACCATTAGGGAAATGACCGTCTATCGGCTTGCCGGTTTCTTGTGCAGCTTTTATTTTATTTATTACTTCGGCATCGTTTCCTAATACGCCTGGATAGTTCATCATTTCTGCCAGGAAATGCAGGTCGTCTCTTTGGAGTAATGTTTTGGTGGTAGCCGCATCGATAATTGCACCGGAAGATTCAAATGGGGTAGCAGGTACACACGACGGAACACCTATCCAATAATAGAAAGGAAGTCCCTCGGCGTTGTTGACCATGAAATCGATGCCCTCAACTCCTAATACATTCGCAATTTCATGGGGATCAGCAACGATTCCAATTGTTCCATGTTTGCATGCAGCCGCCCCGAAGTTGGCCGGTGTACACATGCTGCTTTCAATATGAACATGAGCATCAATAAATCCCGGAAGTATATATTGATTTTCTACTGATCCTGTCTTCTGTATATGAAAAATCTTACCATCTTTTAGCGTAATGGAGGCTCCATAGGTTTCACGGTTAATTATGTCAACCAGATTTCCCTTTATTGTTTTTATTGTTTCTTTGCCCATTCTTAATTCTTAATTGTTAAGTTTCACGTGGAACAATTACCCTATTTATCTTCCTAAAAGTACCAAAAGAATGTTGATGTCACTTGGGGAAATTCCCGGAATGCGGCTTGCCTGAGCAATGGTATCCGGGTCTATTTTAGTTAGCTTCTGTCTGGCTTCTGTAGATAGAGACTGGATTTCATTGTAATCAATTTTTCCTTTAATCTTAATGTGTTCCAATCGGTTTATTTTGTCGGCTATCACTTGCTCGCGACGAATGTATCCGTCGTATTTTATCTTGATTTCTGCCGCTTCAATAATCTCTTCCTTGCGCGAGGCAGGTAGCTTATCAAGCATCTGCTTAAAGGCGGGGATCAATTCCGCCAGAGAATTAATAGTAAGCTGTGGACGAGTAATAAGGTCTATTAGCTTACACCCTTGTTTAAGGGCCGTAATACCTAATGCTTCCAGTCCGTCGTTGATATATTGTGGTTTGATGGAGTAGTTGTTGGCAAACTCCAATACCGCGTCGCGTTGTGCTTTCTTTTCTTTTAGCAGCTCCAGACGGTCGGCCTTCGCTAACCCAATTTCATAAGCTCTTTCTGTAAGACGCATATCCGCATCGTCCTGACGAAGCAGAATCCGATATTCAGCCCGGGAAGTGAACATGCGGTATGGTTCGTCTACACCCTTTGTTACCAGGTCGTCAATAAGAACACCGATATAAGCCTCGTCGCGGCCAAGGATAAAAGGTTCTCCTCCGTGGCAGCCAATGTGAGCATTTATACCGGCAATGATCCCTTGTCCACCCGCTTCTTCGTAACCTGTGGTTCCGTTTATTTGTCCTGCGAAAAATAGATTTTTAATCAGCTTCGTCTCCAGCGAATGATGTAGCTGGGTAGGCATAAAGAAGTCATATTCTATTGCATATCCCGGACGATAAATATGAACATCCCGGAAAGCCGGAATTTCTTTCAGCGCACGCAACTGAATGTCGAGTGGGAGAGAAGAGGAAAAACCATTCAAGTAATATTCCTGTGTTGTTTCTCCTTCAGGTTCCAAAAACAGTTGATGTTGGGTTTTGTCGGCAAACGTTACAATCTTGGTTTCAATGCTGGGGCAATAGCGCGGTCCTATACTTTGTATCTGTCCATTGTACATAGGCGAATCGCCTAACCCACTTCGCAGAACATCATGAACTGCTTTGTTTGTGTAGAGCATCCAGCAGCTAAGTTGCTTGAGTCTGCGGGGCTCAAAATCGAGATAAGAAAACTTATGAAAGTCGCTTTCCCCTTTTTGTTCTGTTGTGTCTTCAAAGTGAACAGTTCGTCCGTCGATACGAACCGGAGTCCCTGTTTTCATCCTTCCGGCTTCCATCCCCAGGCTAACCAGTTGTTCGGTCAGACCGAAAGAAGCTGGTTCAGACATACGTCCGCCGCCCAGTTTGGTCCGTCCGATATGGATGAGTCCATTAAGAAAAGTTCCATTGGTAAGTACTACCGCACCTGCCCGAAACTCAACATTCATATTTGTTATTACTCCGCAAACGCGTCCGTCCTCAACAATGAGTTCGCGAACAGCATCCTGCCACATGTATAGGTTCGGTAAGTTTTCTAATATCCCACGCCACTCCTGAATAAATTTAGCACGGTCACTCTGGGCACGCGGGCTCCACATAGCCGGACCTTTCGATCTGTTAAGCATCCGGAATTGAATAGCAGTATTGTCTGTCACAATACCCATATATCCCCCAAGGGCATCAATTTCGCGTACAATCTGTCCTTTGGCAATACCACCAACAGCCGGATTGCAACTCATCTGAGCCACTTTATTCATGTCCATTGTAATGAGAAGTGTTCTCGAGCCCATATTGGCAGCAGCAGCAGCGGCTTCACAGCCTGCATGTCCGGCACCAACAACAATTACGTCGTATTTAAAATTCATTTTTTTGCCTTTTGTTATATCGCTCTATAAATATAGAAATATATCTTATTGATTGATAATCAGTTGATTGAATGCAGTAAAAGCCTTAAGCTTTCCTGTCTTCTTCGGAGAGCAAGGTGAGAGCTTCGTTCTCTTTTGCCGTCATAATCTCTCTTTCTCCCGGACCTTTGTCGTTAATTCCGCAAAGATGTAAAACACCGTGAATAATGATACGGTGCAGCTCTTCCACGTAATTCGTACCAAACATGTCCGAGTTACTTTTTACAGTATCTAAACTAATAAACAAATCTCCGGATATTTTAGTTCCTTCCGAATAATCAAAGGTGATAATATCTGTATAATAATCGTGCTGAAGATATTGTTTGTTTACCTCCAGAATCTTTTCATCCGAACAGAAGATGTAGCTGATATCGCCGGCTCTCTTTCCATACAGGGCGGCCACTTTCCTGATCCAGTCGCCAACCGCTTTCTTTTTTATTGCGGGAAGCTTTACTTCTTCCGCATAATAAGCTATTGCCATTTTTAAGTATTAAGTATGAGAAAAGAATAAATAAGCAAGAACAATGGCAGCAATGGCACCAGCCAAATCTGCCAGTAACGCACATTGCACCGTGTAACGAGTGTGGCGGATACCTACGCTTCCGTAGTACAAGGCAACCACATAGAATGTAGTGTCGCAAGCACCCTGAGCAGTGCAGGCAAGCCGGCCTACAAACGAATCAGCCCCGTAAGTATTCATCGCGTCCAGCATCATACCGCGTGCGCCGCTTCCGCTAAGCGGTTTCATTAGTATGGTAGGCAAAGCCCCCACAAATTCAGTGTCAATACCAAGAGACCCTATGCCAAATTTAACCCCTTCAATTACAAAATTCATTGCTCCGGAAGCACGGAATACACCAATGCCTACAAGGATAGCAATAAGGTAGGGTATGATGGTTATGGCGGTTTTAAAGCCTTCTTTAGCCCCTTCGATAAAAGCATCGTAGACATTTATTTTTTTGCGTACACCACTAACTATAAATCCACAGATAATGGTAAACAAAAGCGTATTGGCGAACACGGTTGAGTAGAGTGAAATCTGTTCCTGCTGAAGCGTGCTAAAGTACCAGATAATACCTCCAATAAAGAGGGCTAACCCACCAAAGAAGAGAACCAATTCTTTTTGCAGCATATTGATACGTTGCTTAAAACAAACAGCAATGATTGCCACAAGGGTGGAAATGAACGTAGCAAGCAGAATTGGCAGAAATACATCCGACGGATTGGCTGCACCCAATTGTGCCCGGTACATCATAATGGTTATGGGAATGATCGTCAGTCCTGATGCATTTATACATAAAAACATAATCATGGCATCGCTGGCGGAATCTTTCGACTTGTTGAAAGATTGCATCTCCTGCATGGCTTTTAATCCCATGGGGGTTGCCGCATTATCCAGACCAAGCAAATTTGCCGAAAAGTTCATGAATATGGCCCCTGTTGCAGGGTGTCCGGCGGGAATACCCGGGAAAAGCTTGCTGAATACCGGAGCAGCCATTTTGGCGAAACGTTGGATAACGCCTCCTTTCTCTCCAATTTTCATGATGCCAAGCCAAAGGGAAAGAATTCCGGTTAATCCTAATGAAATTTCGAAACCGGTTTTGGCCGAGTCGAAAGACGCGTTAATTATATCTGTAAATACAGCCACGTCGCCGCCAAAGATTAGTTTGCCCATTGCTACCACAAAGGCAACTAGAAAAAAGGCGATCCAGATGTAGTTCAATACCATAGTAATCTCTTTTAACCCACAAAAGTAGTAATTCTTCTTTGTATAAAGGATTTGTTTTGTTTAAATTTGGCAGCTGTAAAAAATTATAACGTACAATATGAAGAAGATACTGGTAACATTCGATATGTTCCGAGAAGGTTTTACTGAATTGGAAAGCAAATATGAAGTAGTATTTCCCGAAGGTAGAGATTTTACCTACGACGAAGTTTCGGAAATGATTCCCGATTACGATGTGCTTTGTTCCATGTTTGACTTCCCGGTGGACAAGGCTTTGATTGATCGGGCCACCAATCTGCAACTCGTAGCTAATTATGCCGTAGGGTATAACAATATTGATGTAGCCTACGCTTTGTCGAAAGGCCTTACCATTGCCAATACGCCTGATCCGGTAACAGCCCCAACCGCAAATCTTGCGTTAGGACTTATGCTGGATACAGCCCGCCGAATAACCGAATGCGACAGGAAGCTTCGCACAATGGGCAAAAGCATGAAAGTGGGAGTGCTTGAAAATCTTGGGGTATCAATAACCGGACAAACCTTAGGTATTATTGGACTGGGACGCATTGGCAAAGCCCTTTGTAAAAGAGCCCGTGCTTGCGGTATGAACGTAATATATAACAACCGTCGTCCGCTGTATATTGAAGAAGAAACAAAGCTGGGAGCTTCCTTTGTTTCGATGGAAGAGCTGCTGGCTCAATCCGATTTTGTATCGCTTAATCTTCCTTACAATCAGGAAACGTATCATATTATTGGCGAAGCCGAACTAAAACAAATGAAACCGTCGGCCATACTTATCAATACGGGCAGAGGACCGCTTGTAGACGAGCATGCTCTGGTAAAGGCATTGCAAGATGGCACTATACACGGAGCAGGTCTGGATGTATTCGAATTTGGAGATTACCCGCTTCCCGAATTACTTGAACTGGATAATGTGGTTCTTACGCCTCATATCGGAACACAAACCATGGATGCCCGCATAGCCATGGCACGCGCGGTTGCCAATAATGTAATAGGTTTTCTGGAAGGCGATCGTGCCGTTTCACGTGTAACCCGTCCATGACAGCCTCTTTTATTCTGCAGGAACTCCTATCAGTAGCCAATCCGGAAAAGGCTATGTTCCTGCAGGGATTTTTTAAAACCGGAAAGGGTCAGTATGCCGAAGGCGATGTTTTTCTCGGCTTAGTGGTTCCTCATACCCGGAGTATTGCCAAAGCCAACAAGCAAACACCTCTTTCCGAACTGGAAATACTGATCCAAAGCGAGTATCATGAAGCTCGTCTTTGCGCTTTACTTATACTTGTCGAGCAATTTAAGAAAGCTTCCGAATCCGAAAGAGCTGCCATATATACTTTCTATCTGAATCATACCAGCCAGATTAATAACTGGGATCTGGTAGACATTAGCTGTCCGTACATAGTGGGAAGTTTCCTGCTCGGCAAAGATCGTTCCCGTCTGTATGAATTAGCCGAAAGCAATCACCTTTGGTCTCAACGTATCGCCGTTGTTTCAACCATTGCATTTATTCGTAAAGGAGAATTTATGGATACCTTCGCACTTGCCGAAAAATTATTAATTCATGAACACGATCTTATGCATAAAGCTGTAGGATGGATGCTGCGCGAAGTAGGAAAGAAAGACCGGGCCTCTCTTACCGATTTTCTTGAACGCAATGCCAGCCGGATGCCCCGTACGGCATTAAGATATGCCATCGAGCACTATCCGGAAGCAGAAAGAAAAGCGTTTTTATCCGTGAAGCAAATCAAAAATAAGTGATATTCCTGCAAGGAAACTCCTCAATGGTGAAGGATATCAATCCTATAAGGAAAAAGAGTAATCTATTATTACCACATCCCTATCTACAATAGCTCGTTTTATAAGTCGTTAAAAGACTATTATTATAAACTACAGCAATATTAATAAAATATTTTATTTACATTGCTTCTTTAATAAGAAATAATTTATAAATTTGTGACTTCTAATTATAAAACAAGGTGTTATGAAAAACAAAAACATTTATCCATGGCTTGTCGTTGCGATGCTTTGGGGCGTTGCACTGCTAAATTACATGGATAGACAAATGTTATCTACAATGAAATCTGCCATGCAGATCGATATCGTGGAATTGGAATCAGCCACAAACTTTGGCAGATTGATGGCCGTGTTCCTTTGGATCTACGGATTAATGAGTCCGATTTCGGGAATCATTGCCGATCGCATGAATCGAAAATGGTTAATTGTGGGAAGCTTGTTCGTATGGTCTGCGGTTACTTCACTCATGGGCGAGGCCGAAACATTCCAACAGATTTACTGGCTGAGAGCCCTTATGGGGGTAAGCGAAGCACTCTATATTCCAGCCGGACTCTCTTTAATTGCAGACTATCATACCGGAAAATCACGTTCCCTGGCGGTTGGTATTCATATGACCGGCTTATATACAGGACAAGCTATCGGCGGATTTGGCGCAACCGTTGCTGCCGCCTTCACCTGGAATACTACCTTTCATTGGTTTGGTATCATTGGTATTGTCTACGCCTTCCTGTTAATGCTTTTTCTGAAGGATAAGAAAAGCTCTTTTGCCGAACATCCAAAAGGATCGGCTACTGTACCCAAGGAGAAAAAATCATTGTTCAAAGGTCTGGGCATGCTGTTCAGCAACCTCTCTTTCTGGATTATCTTACTTTACTTTGCCGCACCAAGTCTACCGGGATGGGCTACCAAGAACTGGTTACCAACGCTCTTTGCCGATAGTTTGAACATTCCAATGTCTCAGGCTGGGCCTATAGCTACCATCACCATTGCCTTATCATCCTTTATTGGGGTAATAGCAGGAGGTATCCTTTCCGACAAATGGGTGCAAAAGAATATACGCGGACGCGTTTACACCGGAGCCATCGGATTAGGAATGACTATCCCTTCGCTGCTTTTGCTGGGGTATGGAAGCGGATTGATAAGCGTAGTAGGAGCCGCGCTCTGCTTCGGGATTGGTTACGGTCTGTTCGATGCCAACAATATGCCTATTCTTTGTCAGTTTGTATCGTCTAAGAACCGGGCAACTGCCTATGGCGTGATGAATATGGTTGGCGTGTTTGCCGGCGCATTTATTACTGATTTGCTGGGCAGATGGGCAGACGGAGGCAACCTGGGTGCCGGATTTGCTATGCTGGCCGGTATTGTCTTCGTTGCTTTGGCCGCTCAGTTGTTCTTTTTGCGCCCAAAGACCGACAATATGTTGGAATAGCTTAGCATGTAACTTTTAATCATAGCAATAAAAATGATTGTATCCAATTTATCAAACAGCAGTAGGGTGGAAGGACTTCACCCGCTGTTTAAAACGCTTTTCGATTACGTAAAAGGCAACGATCTTCTCCATGCAGAGTTGGGACGTATTGTGCTTGATGGCGACAACCTGTTTATAAACAATGTGAATCCGGAGTGCGTACCAGCCGAAAAGCAGGTGCTTGAAGTACACCACGACTATATCGACGTGCATATCCTGCTTGAAGGAGCCGAAACCATTGGATGGAAAGTTATAGAAGATGTAAAAGAGGAAGTAAAGCCTTATGAAAAAGAAGGCGATTGCGCACTTTATTCAGATAAACCAAGTACATTTGTACATCTTCAGCCGGGAGAATTTATGATTGTGTATCCGGAAGACCCTCATGCTCCTGTAATTGGAGAAGGAAAAATACGCAAGCTGATCGCCAAGGTGAAGCTATGAAACAAACTTGTTAATTATGAATAAAGAAATTGATTTGTCCGTATCTTGCTACGGTAAAGTAAAAGATCTTTCTTACGATGTGGCCATTCTTCCCTGGGGAGCTACCGAGCCACACAATTATCATTTGCCTTATCTGACCGACTGTATCTTGTCGCACGACACATCCGTTGATGCAGCCGAAAAGGCGTTTCGTGAGTCTGGTGTACGATGCATGGTGCTTCCACCGGTTACCTACGGTTCCCAGAACCCCGGTCAGAGGGATTATCCCTTTTGTCTGCACGCGCGTTACGAAACACAGCGGGCTATTTTGGGCGATGTGGTTGCCGCTTTGCACTTGCAGGGTATTCGGAAAATGATCATCGTAAACGGACACGGCGGAAACAGTTTCAAGAATATGATTCGTGATTTGTCTGTCGACTACCCCGACTTCCTTATTGCCTGCACCAACTGGTATGGCATAATTCCTCAGCAAGGTTATTTCGAAAATAAAGATGACCATGCCGGAGAGCAGGAAACCTCCGTTATGATGTATTATCACCCCGAACTTGTAAATCTGGAAGAGGCAGGAGAAGGAACATCCAAACCGTTTGCCTTATCTTCATTGAACGAACAAGTGGCCTGGGTTCCCCGTTACTGGAGTAAAGTTTCGGCAGATACCGGTATTGGAGATCCCCGTAAATCATCGGCCGAAAAGGGCGAACGTTATGCAAAAGCCGTTGTGGAAAAGCTGGCGCTTCTGTTTACCGAAATAGGAAGTAAAGAGGTTTATCTTTGATTTAGTCTCAATAAAATAATAACGGCTCCCGGCATAATCCTGTAAAGATTGCCGGGAGCCGTTTCTTTTATTCTTACTTTTCTAAAGCTATTACTTAACCTGAATAGTTACCTTTTGCTTGATGTCCTGCGCTGAAGTAGCAAGGCTGAGGATAAACTCGCCTGGTTCCACAACGAACTTGTTGCCGGCTTCGCTCCAGAAAGCAAAACTGCTTACAGGAACCTTAAGGGTAACCTCTTTGGTCTCTCCCGTGTTAAGGAATACCTTTTCGAATGCTTTCAGTTCCTTGGCAGGGCGCATCACCGAGCATACAGGGTCGCTTACGTAAAGCTGAGCTACTTCGGCTCCTTTACGTGCTCCGGTGTTTTTCAGGGTAAAGCTTACCTGTATGGAATCGTTGGCAGCGTATTCGTTTTTATCCGTATTCATTTTACCGAATTCGAAGGATGTATAGGACAATCCGTATCCGAAAGGATATACTACGGGCAGCTTCTTTGTATCGAACCAGCGGTAACCTACCAGAATATCTTCGTCGTAACGAACCACCAGGTCGTGACCAGGGAAGTTGTTGTATGCGTGGGCGGGCGATTGATCCAACGATACCGGAACAGAGAAAGGCATCTTACCTGTAGGAGTTTCCTTTCCTGTAAGTACGTCGGAGATGGCATTTCCGGCTTCCATGCCGTTAAACCATCCCCAAACTACCGCAGGAGCGCAGATGTCGATCGCAGCCATATCCACCGGCGAACCGGCTATAATTACCACGATGGTGCGTGGATTTACCTTGCAAACTTCCTGAATAAGCTGTACCTGTCCGTAGGGAAGGGCATAGCCCTGCTTGTCGGACGATTCGGTATCATAATCATGATTCAATCCGGCGTAGATAATAGCTACATCCGACTTACGAGCTGTTTCTACGGCTTCCTTAAGAACGGCTTCGTCCAGTTCGCCTCCTCCTTTAAAGTTTCCGGGATTCTGTCCGTTGTTAGAGCCTTCTACAAACGTAGAGAGCTTTTCGTATCCTTGCGCGTAGTTAATCTTTAGCTTGTCGCCCAGCTTATTTTGCAATCCCTGTAACGGTGTGATTTCGTACAACGCCTTGATTTCCGAGCTTAATCCTCCGTTGGCATGCAAGCGGGTGGCATTATCTCCCAAAACAGCGATGGATTGAATCTTATCCACATCCAGCGGAAGCAGGTTATTTTCATTCTTAAGCAGAACAATGGATTCGACGGCCGACTGATAGGCGGCTTGCTGATGCTCCGGCGTATTCATGCTCCCTTTGTTGAAGCGCTTTTTAGGATCCAGCACCTTGGTCTGAATCATTACACGCAATACATTGGCCACCTTCTCGTCCACAATACTTTCGGGAACGGCACCACTCTTAACAGCCGCAATCAACGGATCGGCAAAAAACCACTGGTTGTAATCGTCCACCATGGTTCCCATCTCCAGATCGAGACCAGCCAAAGCAGCCTTTACTGTACTGTGAGAGCCCCCCCAGTCGGTCATTGTTACCCCTTTGAATCCCATCTCTTCACGGAGCAGCGTACGGTTCACGTATGTATTCTCCGAACACCAGTCACCTCTGAACTTGTTATAGGCATTCATAATCGTGTAGCTGCCACCTTCTTCGATAGCCGCTTTAAAGGCGGGAAGATAAATTTCGCGAAGCGCACGTTCGCTCATCAGCACATCTACCGTGGTACGGTTTGTCTCCTGGTTATTGGCCAGGTAATGCTTAACACTGGCTGCCACATCGCGCGACTGCAGTCCTTGAATATACGGCACAGCAAGACGGGCGTTTAAGAACGGGTCTTCGCTCATGTATTCGAAATTCCGGCCGCCAAGCGGACTGCGGATAATATTAACACCCGGTCCCAAAAGTACATCCTTCTTACGGAAACGAGCTTCTTCTCCCAAAACCTCACCACGCAGGCGAGCCAGATCGGGATTCCAGGCAGCGGCAAAAGCAGTACCCGTCGGGAAATAAGTAGCCGAGTCGGTCGTCCAGTTAGAATAGCCCCAGTCGTGACGGTTGATTTCGGCACGAACACCGTGAGGACCGTCCGAAAGACTCCATTCAGGAATGCCCAACCGGGCTACTCCCGATACAAAAAACTTGGAATTTCCGTGCAGCAAGCCGGTCTTTTCCTTTAGTGTCATCTTGCTGATGAGTTTCTGAATACGCTTTTCCATCTGCGGATTTTCTTTGTTGATGTTTTGCCCCTGTATGCCGCCGTGAAGCATAATAAATGCGGCCAGGAGAGCCATTGTCACTTTTAATCTTTTCATACTCTCTATGTGTTTTTACTCTTACTATTGGTATTCTGCACACAAATGTAATAGATAGACAAATCCGCAGGATGTTATTTTGTAATAAACGAAGCACCATGTCCCTCATTGTTTACAAAACAACCCCCTGACAACCCTTTTGAGGCTGACCGACAAAAACTATTTACCCGCTTTTGTAAAGGTGGCCTTCCGCAAACGCTCCTTAATTCGGGTAGAAGGGAGGTAGTTGATACTTTTTACGGTTACATAGTTGGCGCGAAGTTCTTCGGGCTTTTCTACAGTAGGACTGGTAAGGGTAATACCGAAAGTGCCCATGTCGCCTATATGCACTTGGTTTCCTTCTTCCAGCGACGATTCCAGTTCGCAAACAAGGGCTTCGATTACCCCTTTTACATCGGCTGTCGAAAGCGTTGTTTTGTCGGCAATAGCCCGGCAAAGCTCATCGGTATGTATTGTCTTTCCATTGGCTTTGGTGGCCATGAATCCTACTTTCTCTTTTCCCGGGTAGTTACTTACCATCCGGCGCGATTTGTATGAAATGCTCATTCTATATTGATTTAAAGTTTACATGTAACCGTTTTTTTCTGTAAAATATGGGATATATATTAAAAAGGATGTACATGGTTTTAGATTTACATGTACATCTTTTTCGAAAAGCATGTACATGGTTTTCAATTTACATGTACATCCTTTTATAAATTGCTCACTACAAATGTAAAAGAAATAAGGCATAACGCCAAAGAATTATCCCTTATATTTATAACTTTGCGGGTTAATTGCTTAAAAGAGAAAGATGGAAGACGAATTTGATATACGCGAACCCCGTGTGGGCGAATACGAACGGGAGTACGAAAATGCGCTTCGTCCGTTAACGTTCGACAGCTTTAGCGGACAAGACAAGGTGGTGGATAACCTCAAGGTCTTTGTTATGGCTGCCCGAATGCGTAAGGAAGCGCTGGATCACGTGCTGCTTCACGGCCCTCCCGGACTTGGAAAAACAACCCTGAGCAATATTCTTGCTAACGAACTTGGCGTAGGATTCAAGGTAACGAGTGGTCCTGTGCTGGATAAGCCAGGCGATCTGGCCGGCGTGCTCACATCCCTCGAAAAAAACGACGTGCTTTTTATTGACGAAATACACCGGCTTAGTCCTGTTGTGGAAGAGTACCTGTACTCGGCCATGGAAGATTACCGTATCGATATAATGATAGACAAAGGCCCCAGCGCCCGGTCTATTCAGATAGATCTTTGTCCTTTCACCCTTGTTGGAGCCACTACGCGAAGCGGATTGCTTACAAGTCCCCTTCGTGCCCGGTTTGGAATCAACATGCACCTTGAGTATTACGATATGGATACGCTTACGAAGATTATCCTTCGTAGTGCGGATATACTCAATGTAAAATGCGAACTGAGCGCCGCCCATGAAATTTCGTCGCGCAGTCGTGGTACGCCCCGTATCGCCAATGCATTGCTTCGTCGTGTACGCGACTTTGCTCAGGTAAAAGGCAACGGACATATCGACAAAGCTATTGCCTGTTATTCGCTGGAGGCTCTTAACATCGACCGGTACGGATTGGATCAGATAGACAATAAATTGCTTACCACCATCATCGATAAGTTTGGTGGAGGTCCGGTTGGAATTACAACTATTGCCACAGCGCTGGGCGAAGATCCCGGAACGTTGGAGGAGGTATACGAACCGTTCCTTATCAAGGAAGGTTTTATTAAGCGTACTCCCCGGGGAAGGGAAGTAACGGAACTGGCCTACCGTCACCTGGGTCGCACACCCAACAGTTCACAAGGTTTTCTTTTTGAGTAATAATACGGATCGTCTTTCGGACGGTTCAGAGCGGATGATGTTATAAAAGTATGGCAGGAGGAGGAATGAAACGGCTGGCTAAAGATACAGCCGTGTATGGATTAAGTAGTATTATTGGCAGGATGCTTAACTGGCTGCTTGTACCCATGTATAGCAGGGTGCTGGCCGGAACGGGCGAGTTCGGGGTGATGACTAACCTTTACGGATGGACAGCACTGCTGCTTGTTTTCCTTACCTATGGGATGGAGACAGGGTTCTTTCGGTACATCAACAAAAAGGATGTTCATAATCCCATGCAGGTGTATAGCACTACCCTGATTTCGATTGGTTTTACTTCGCTGCTTTTCGTGGTCCTCGGTTTAATGTTCCTGATTCCTGTTAGCAACGGACTGGGCTATAACGAGCATCCCGAGTATGTGGGTATGCTGATTGTTATTGTAGCCATGGATGCTTTCAGTGCCATTCCTTTCGCTTATCTCAGGTATGAGAACCGCCCCATTAAGTTTGCAACGGTCAAGTTGCTTATAATTTTTCTGAATATCGGACTTAATATATTTCTACTCGTACTCTGTCCGTGGTTGCACACCCATTATCCCCAATCTATCAGCTGGTTTTATATTCCGGATTATGGAGTAGGGTATGTCTTTGTAGCTAATCTGATCGGATCGGCTTTGTGCCTGCTGCTGCTGGCAAAAGAGCTGACCGGATTCAAATATACCTTCGACGGAGCGCTGTTAAAACAAATGCTTCGCTATTCACTCCCCATACTTATTCTTGGTTTGGCGGGTGTATTCAACCAAACAGCAGATAAAATTCTGTTTCCTTTTCTGTTTGACGACAAAGTATATGCTTCCGAGCAATTGGGTATTTACGGTGCTTGTTTTAAAATAGCCGTCATCATGGTGATGTTTACCCAGGCATTCCGTTTTGCTTACGAGCCGTTTATATTTGCCCGCAACAAGAACGAAGATAACACCAGGTCGTATGCTGAGGCAATGAAGTATTTTATCATTTTCTCGCTGGTTATCTTCCTTGGCGTGATGTTCTACATGGATATCCTGAAGTACTTTGTGGCCCCGGCTTATTACCCAGGACTGAAAGTAGTACCCATTGTTATGCTTGGCGAACTCTTTTTCGGTATCTACTTTAACCTTTCTCTTTGGTATAAACTGAGCGACAAGACACAATGGGGAGCCTACTTCTCTACCATCGGATGCGTCGCTACTGTCTCCATTATCGTATTTTTTGCTCCAAAATATGGATTTATGGCCTGTGCATGGGCCTCTTTTGCCTGTAATTTGTTAATGATGGTTATGTCGTACGTTGTTGGGCAAAAGAAGTTTCCAATTAAATATGATATGAAATCAGCTTTTATTTACTTTGTGGTGGCTGGAATACTTTATGCTTTCGCCATTCTGCCAACCATCGAATCGGAAGTGCTTCGGTTGTTGTACAGGACAGTTTGGCTGCTGATATTCCTTGGGTTCATAGTAAGGCGCGATTTGCCCTTGCGGGAGCTACCTTTTATTGGGCGATTTACAAAATAGAGAGGCATGGAAAGAAAAATTATTCGGAATAGAATTACGGCTTTTTTTGTCCGCAACTTTGATGTTCGGCAGGATAAGGAAGACGAGCTGGAGACTATCGAATCCATAAGTAAAGACATAGAATTTAAAGGAACCACCCTTTGGGTACTCATTTTTGCTACCTTTATAGCATCATTAGGGCTTAATATTAACTCTACAGCTGTAATTATCGGTGCCATGCTGATATCTCCCCTTATGGGACCAATCATGGGATTTGGAATGGGATTAGGTATCTGGGATTTCGAGATGATTAAACGAGCGTTCCGCAATTTTGTTACAGCAGTTGTTTTTAGTGTGATTACATCGGCTGTTTATTTTCTTATTTCTCCCATAAGCGAAGCCCAAAGTGAGTTACTTGCCCGTACTCAACCTACTGTTTATGATGTTTTGATCGCCCTTTTTGGTGGTTTTGCAGGTATTATAGCAAGCTCTACCAAGTCGAAAGGCAATGTTATTCCCGGTGTGGCTATAGCTACAGCTTTGATGCCTCCTCTTTGTACTGCAGGCTATGGACTGGCTACTGCTAATCCGTATTACTTTTTCGGAGCTTTCTATCTCTTTTTTATCAATACCGTTTTTATAAGTTTAGCAACATTTATAGTAGTTCGTTTATTAAAATATCCCAAAAAAGTATTTTTGGATAAGCAACGGGAGAAGACGGTTCATCGTTATGTAGGAGTAATTGTGTTCTTTACCCTTGTTCCAAGTTTGTTTCTAAGCTACAACCTGGTCCGTACTACCTATTTTAATGATCGGGTAAACCGTTATATAGCAAAAGAAATAGATTTTCCCAATACACAATTGCTAAATAAAACCATTACTCTTACCCGTGATACAAAAGAAATCAAGATTGTATTGATTGGACGTGAGGTCCCGCAATCGATTATAGAAAGTGCCCGGCTCAAGCTAAAGAATTACGGGTTGGAAGGAACTTCACTGATCGTACAGCAAGGATTTGGCCAAAAATCTCCGGATATTAACGAACTGAAAAGCTTGCTTATGCAAGATCTTTATAAAAACAGTGAAGATGTTTTACGTTTACAATCTCAGACTATTGATTCATTAAAACGCAGTTTAGACCAATATAAATCGTATGGGTTGCTAACCTCACGGCTTTTACCGGAAATGAAAGTGCTGTTTCCAACCGTTCAGGAGGCTTCTTTTTCCCATACGTATGTGATTCGTACCGACAGCATGAAACAGGATACTGTGATGCTTGTCTACCTTAAAAGTATAAAAAAAATCAATGAAAAAGACCGTGAGAAACTTAGAGAGTGGTTGATCGCCAGAACTAAAATGAAGAAGATCAAATTAATAATTGAATAACTAAAAAAGAATGACGTTTATGAGAAGATTGTTGCCTTTATTGCTGCTTCTTATTGCAGTGAGCAGCGTACGGGCCGATGAAGGCATGTGGTTGCTGAACGAGTTGAACAAACAAAATATTGAACGGATGAAGGAGCTTGGCTTCAATTTGCCGTACGATAGTTTGCATAGTGAAGACCAAGCCAGTATCAGCCAGGCCGTGGTGATTTTCGGAGGCGGTTGCACCGGTATCGCTGTTTCCGAAGAGGGTTTAATTTTTACTAACCACCATTGTGGTTTCGGCTCTATTCAGAGCCTTAGTAGTGTAGAACATGATTATCTGAAAGATGGATTCGTTTCGCAAACCAAGGAACAGGAACTTCCGGTCCCGGGTTTATCTGTTAAGTTTTTAAAGAAAACGGTTAATGTAACCGATCGTATCATGGCTGTGATTGATACGATGAGTAATGAAGTGGCACGTATTCAGGCTGCCGATTCGATCAGCAAAGTTCTTTGCGATTCTGTTGGTAACGATGATACGCAGTATGCCGAAGTATTCCCTTACTACAACAACAATGTATACTATTTGCAGGTGTACGATGTATTTAACGACGTTCGCCTGGTATTTACTCCTCCAAGTTCGGTTGGTAAATTCGGTGGTGATACCGATAACTGGATGTGGCCGCGTCATACAGGCGACTTTTCTGTTTTCCGCGTATATGCGTCGGCCGACAATAAATCGGCCGAATATGCAGCTGCAAACAAGCCTTACAAGCCTCGATACGTACCAGAGGTATCTTTGCAGGGTTATCAGGACAAGGATTATGCCATGACAATTGGTTATCCGGGAAGCACGGATCGTTACCTGAGCTCATGGGGTGTACAGCAACGGATTGAAAACAGTAACAAACCCCGCATCGAGGTTCGTGGTATTAAACAAGACATCTGGAAACAAGGCATGCTGGCAAGTGATGAAGTTCGCATCAAGTATGCTTCAAAATACCAGGGAAGCTCCAATTACTGGAAGAATTCTATTGGTATGAACCGTGGTTTGGCTAATCTTAATGTTATTGAACGTAAACAGGAGCAGGAAAAAGAATTTGCTGCCTGGGTGGCTCAGTCACCAGAACGCAAGGCTGTTTACGGAGATGTATTGTCCTTGCTTGAAAAGGGCTATACAACAACCAACGAATACCGCCAGATTGCTACCTATCTTGGTGAAGCTTTTGCCGGAGGTGCAGAGATCGTGAAGCTGACCCGCATGGTTCAGTCGGTTGATGTGCACAATTCAACTCCCGAAGAGATCGACCTTATTCTGGAAAGTCAGATTAAGCCTTTCTTTAAGGATTATGATGCTGCGTTGGACCAACAGGTGCTTGCTTCTATGATGGAAGTCGTAAAAAAGCGCGTTCCTTCTAAGTATCTGCCAGATATTTATCCATCGATTGATAAAAAATACAAAGGCAACTACGCGAAATATGCCGCTGATCTGTTTAAGAAAACATCCCTTACTTCGTACGATAAAATAGCTGAGGCGCTTAAGAATCCGGCTCGTTACGAAAAACTGAAGAACGATCCTTCTTACAAATTAAGTCTTTCTGTTTTGATTTCGCTTTTCGAAATGCAGCAGTTTATGGGAGAATCTCAGTTCGACATTGCCAAAGGCGAACGTCTTTTCTTTGCCGGTCTGAAAGAAATGAATCCTAACGAGGCGTTATCCTCGGATGCCAACTTCACCATGCGTGTGAGCTACGGATCAATCGGCGGCTATCGCCCTTATGATGCAGCCCAGTACGATTATTATACAACCACGCAAGGGGTATTTGAAAAGGAAAATCCTGAGAGTGATGAATTCTGGGTACAACCCGAAATTATAAGCTTATTAAAGTCAAAAGACTTTGGACAGTATGGCAACGGTAAGGGTGACATGAATCTTTGTTTCCTTTCCAACAATGATATTACCGGAGGAAATTCAGGGAGCCCTGTATTCGACAAGAATGCACGTCTTATAGGCTTGGCCTTCGATGGTAACTGGGAAGCGATGAGTGGCGATATTGCCTTCGAACCAGCTTTACAGCGTACTATTTCGGTAGATATCCGCTACGTATTGTTCATGATAGACAAGTGGGGTAAATGTCCTCGCCTTATCAATGAGCTTAAGCTTGTAAAATAACACTCCCGGCAATGCCGGCAGTACATAAAGAAGCCGCCTGTCAGAATCCTCGTTAAGAGGTCTGACAGGCGGCTTTGTATTATACAATCACCAGTTGATTACCGGCGGTATTTGTTCGTGCTTGGTTTGCGATCACGGTCATTGCTGCCAGAGCTGCGTCTCCATGGTTTGTCTCCGCTTTCTTCGCGTCTGCCTGCGCCATAAGATGGACGACCGCTTCCGCTTGCGCTACCAAAGTCCTTACGATCGCGTCTTCCTTTATATTCGCCACCACCGCGAGGTCCGCGGTCGCCGCCTTCTTTTCTGCCCTGAGCAGGTTCAACGGAGATGCGTCTGCCATCTACTTCGAATCCACTCATTTCCTTGATAACACGGTCCGATTCAGCAGATTCAACTTCAAAGAAAGAGAAGTTGTCGCGTAAATCGATTTTACCGATCTGAACCTTACCCGGTACACATTTATTGATAAGCTCAATAAGTTGGTTCGGGAATAATCCGTCAGTCTTTCCGAAGTTAAGGAACAGTCGTGAAAAGCCTTCCTGAGCTTGAGAAGGATTTCTGCTTCCACGTTCGCCGCGGTCGCTGCTTCCAAATTCTCTGCTTCCGCGTTCGCCGAATTCGCCTCTGCGTGCACTGCGTTCGTCTGTTGCGTCTTGAATTTCAGGTGCGTTGCTATAATAATCGATCAAACGGTTAAATTCCATAGAAACTATACGTTTGATGATGTCTTCTTTTTCCAGCCATTCAAGCTTACGGTAAATATCAGGCATCAACGGATTGATTTCTTCTTCGTTTACCTTTACCTTTTCAATCTGGTCAACCAGGTTAAGCAGCTGCTTTTCGCAGATTGACTTACCGGTAGGCATTACGCCCTTTTCAAATTTCTTGTTGATAATTCGTTCAATGTCACGAATTCTTCCTTTTTCTTTCACGTGGCAGATCGCGATAGAAATACCAGTCTTACCGGCACGGCCTGTACGACCACTACGGTGAGTGTAAGATTCTACTTCGTCCGGCAAACCGTAGTTGATTACGTGTGTAAGGTCGTCAACGTCCAATCCACGTGCAGCTACATCTGTTGCTACTAAAAGTTGGATATTCTTCACACGGAACTTCTGCATCACATAGTCACGTTGCTGCTGGCTTAATTCGCCGTGCAGTGAGTCTGCGCTGTAGCCATCCTGAATTAATTTATCAGCAATTTCCTGTGTCTCCTTACGTGTACGACAGAAAATGATACCGTAAATATTGGGATAGAAATCCGCAATACGCTTAAGAGCAAGGTACTTGTCTCTGGCTTGTACGATATAGGAAATATGCTTGATGTTCTTATTTCCTTCGTTCTTGTTGCCGATAACAACCTCTTTAGGATTGTTCATGTACTTTTTAGAGATGCTTGCAATTCCCTGAGGCATTGTTGCAGAGAATAAAAGCATGTTTCTTGAAGCAGGCACTTCAGCCAAAATGGCGTTGATGCTTTCAGTAAATCCCATGTTAAGCATTTCGTCTGCTTCGTCCATGATTACTGAACGAACAGTACCAAGATCAACCGTTCTACGGTTCATTAGGTCCAATAAACGGCCTGGAGTGGCCACGATAACATGTACGCCGCGTTTTAATGCTTTGATCTGACTTTCAATGCTTGATCCTCCATATACCGGAAGAACCTTTAAGTCGTCAATGTATTTTGAATAATCATTCAAATCGCCTGCTATCTGCAGACAAAGCTCGCGCGTCGGACAAAGTATGAGAGCTTGTGGTTGATATTCGGATACATTAATTTTTTGTAGAATAGGGAGGCCAAATGCAGCCGTTTTACCTGTTCCTGTTTGTGCCAATGCAATTACGTCGTTGTCTTCTCCCAATAAGAAAGGAATCACTTCCTCCTGTACTGGCATGGGCGATTCGTAGCCCATCTCCTGAATTGCCTTTAAAATCGGTGCGGCAACTCCTAATTCTTCGAATGTTTTCAAATTGTGATGATAAGTAATTATATATATATTATATCTGAGTGTACAAAGGTACGTAAATTATTCGAATTCACGCTAGTATAGCATTATTTCTTTTAATTTAGCCCTTTTCTTTTCGTTCATCCCGATTTCTTTATCGAGGTATTTATCCATAGAACCATAGTCCTTCAATATCTTTTTTATAGCGATGTCCAGGTATGTTTCGTCTGCATTAATTATGACGGTGAATGTTTCCTGTGCATCCGCATTAAGCCCGTTAGCTAATTTTGCAATTTTGTTAATTTCGATGCAATCGTTGCTTGTGGTATAATCTTTTAGAATAGTATCTTCGGGTACTCCCAGTGATGCAAGAATCAAGGCTGAAAGGAAGCCAGCTCTGTCTTTTCCAAGCGAGCAGGTTATCAGGACCGGATAATTTTCTTTATCAAGAAGTTCGTTCATTGCTGAGGCGAACATCGGACTGTTGCCTTTAATAAACTGAAGGTACATATCCTGCAGAAAAAGAATAGCATCTCCTTTACGCATTCTCCCTTCCTCGATAAGTTTGCTTACGCTGTCTTCATCAGTTATGGGTATGGGAAGGTTAATAACTTTTAGATTTTTATAGCGAATCGGCTCTTTGTGAACTTCATTTGCACCGCGCAAGTCAATAATTGTCTTGATTCCCAGGTTGTCCAACCGCATGGAATCCCATTCGCTTAACGTATTTAATTTACCGCTTCTGTAGATTTTACCCCAACGGGTAGTGAAATCCCTGTTATTTACATATCCACCTATATCCCTGAGATTCTGCACGCTATCCATTGTCACGCCTCTGGATCCGATGGTTTGGAACGTTTTGTCGTTAAAAGACAGCATGAAGTATTTCCTTGTCATATTGTCATTCGTGATGTAGGTGGTAACTCCATCATTGATATTAACATTCCCTACCGGCGTCGAGATATCGAATTTTTCAGGATTATCGGACACGAAAAGCTTAACGTTGCCTTGAAGAGGTGAATCGCTTTCCCATTTAATAACATAATTACCGATGTCGTCACGCAAACAAAGCGTCCTGATTTCAGGACTGTTAGATGTGCATCCAACAAAAGCCGTAGCACATACAAATAGGGATATTAATTTTACTAACATCTTTTTCTTAAGCTATAACACAAAGATAACAAAAAAACATCCACATAGTGCGAAGGTTAATGATATTTAAGACTGTTGGGCGTATGCAGAAGCAAATTCCCTGGATATATAGTTGTTATAACTCTGGCAAACCTCGGACGAAAGGTCGATTCCGCAGCTAATAATCTTACCCCATGTATCTTTATCCAATGATTGAAGGTCTTTGTATCGTACATCGTACTTTAACAAGCCATAGATAATACCTGCATTAAAATTATCACCAGCACCGATTGTACTGATAGCATTTATCGGCTTTGAATCATAGTGTCCGTTAAACCGGTCGGTATACAGGTTTACACCGTCGGCTCCGTGGGTTGTGATAAAGTTATGACAGTAAAATTTAATATTCTCTTCATACACGTTGGCCGGATCCGTTTTGCGAAACAGGTTAAGGAAGTCTTCATCAGAACCACGAACAATATCTGCATATTCCAGATTGTCGAGTACCGTAGGCGTAAGCCTTATTGCCTCATGTGCATGCGCTTTGCGGAAGTTCGGATCATAATAGATGATTGCTTTGCGTTCTTTGGCATACTGAATAAATTCCACCATTCGTTCCCTTAGCACCGGATTCAGGGCATAATAGGAGCCGAATACAAAGATATCATCTTCATTTATCCTTGGAAGAGGTACATCCAGCCGTTGCTTCGGATAATCTTTATAAAAAATATAGTTTGCATTGTTTTGGTCATCCAGAAAGGCGAGGGACACAGGACTTTTTCCATCAGGAAAACGATCAATGTAATCGGTCGTGATATTGTTCTCTTCCAGAAACGCTCCAATGATATCACCTACACGGTCGTTGCCGATTTCGCTGATAAATAAAACCGATACTCCCAGACGACTCAGAGAGATTAAGCCATTAAACACTGACCCTCCAGGAACAGCGGCATGTGGCTGATTGTCTTTAAAAATAATATCAAGGATGGTTTCTCCAATTCCAATTACCTTTCTCATAAGCATGTACTCTATTGAGGTGAATTGCTATTCTTTCAAACTTTGTTCGCGGGATTTAGACCCCAGGTATCCGCCATGGTGTCTTTTAGCATAGTCTTTGTTATTGAAATTGATGCGTTTCATGGTATTGACTACCAGGATATCACCGATAACCGTCATTACAGTTGTTGAGGTAGTAGGTGTAAGGCCAAGCGGACAAACTTCCTTTGGTGCTCCGGTCGGAAGGCAAATGGTTGCTTCCATGGCTAATGGACTTGCTATGTCGCTTGTAATTACGATGAACTTCATTTCGGGAGCGAGTCCACGGGTAAGCTGAATAAGTTCAACAAGTTCCCTGGTTTTTCCGGAATTGGAAATCAACAGCATAATATCATTATCACGGATTATTCCCAAATCGCCGTGCTGTGCTTCGCTGGGATGCAAAAAGAAGGCAGGTGTGCCTGTAGAACTGAAAGTCGTTGCAATATTGGACGCTATTTGACCGGCTTTACCCATTCCGCTGGTTATTAACTTTCCGTTGCGCTGATGTACATATTCCACAATAAGTGTTACAGCTTCATCATATTCGGCTACCACCGGGATGTTAAGCACTGCTTCTGCTTCCTGTCTCAGTATAGACGAGATATCTTCGTTTACCATAATTGCTTTCTTATTTTTGACAATAAAACCCAAATCAAATGATTTGCAAAAGTATTTATTTTAATTTTGCCTGCTATTATAAAGTGAAGAAAAAATATGAATTACTTGTCGCATGTCCTTTCTAACGGTCTTCGTATCGTACATCTGCCAGTGGAATCGCCTGTTTCCTACTGTGGCTTTGCTGTAAACGCCGGCACCAGGGACGAAGCGGCTGACGAGTTTGGTCTGGCCCATTTTGTTGAACATATGCTGTTTAAGGGTACTCAGAAAAGAAAATCCTGGCACATTCTTAACCGGATGGAGAATGTAGGAGGAGAGCTGAATGCTTATACAACCAAAGAAGAAACGTTTGTCTATTCCATCTTTATGGAAGAGCATTACGGACGGGCTTTTGAGTTGCTTTCTGATCTTATGCTTAATTCTCAGTTTCCTCAACAGGAGATTGAAAAGGAAGTAGACGTGATTTTGGATGAAATAAATTCGTATAAGGACAACCCTTCTGAGCTGATTTTTGACGAATTTGAAAATCTTTTATTTGAAAACCATGCGTTGGGGCATAATATACTTGGAGACGAATCTTCGCTGCTCAAGCTCGATTCTAACGCAGGACGTTCATTTGTAAATCGCTTTTACACGCCGGATAGTATCGTTTTCTTCTCTATGGGGCGATCTAAGTTTTCCAGGATAGTTAAACTGGCTGAAGCTACGCTGGGATCGCTTGCATTGCCTTCGGCGGTGCGTAACCGTTGTGTACCCGAAGCTTTTGTGCCCGTTTCTCAACGAGTCCACAAAGATACCTACCAGGCTCATGTTTTATTGGGAGGAAGGGCATACAACATGTTTGACGAAAAAAGAACCATTCTTTACTTGTTAAACAACCTGATGGGTGGTCCGGGTATGAATAGCCGGCTGAATGTTGTTCTAAGAGAAAGACATGGATTGGTTTACAATGTTGAATCTAATGTAACCACCTATACAGATACAGGCCTGTATAATATTTATTTTGGAACAGACCCCAAAAATATGGAAAAGAGCCTTCGGCTGGTGAATGCGGAAATTGCCCGCATACGGAATACGAAGCTTACATCATCGCAGCTGGCTGCAGCTAAAAAACAGCTGATCGGACAACTTGGGGTTTCGGGAGATAACAAGGAAGGTACTTTCCTCGGACTGGGAAAGAGTTTCCTTCATTACAATCGTTATGATACGCTTCCCGAAGTATTTCATCGGATTGAAAAGGTTACTGCGGAAGAATTGCTGGAAGTGGCTAATGAGGTATTTGATCCGGCCCAGTCTTTCAGTCTTATTTTTGCACCCGACTCATTATAAAGAAGAAGGTTTTTATTTAAAGGACAGATAGGCTGCAAGCCTTTTTTTGTCTGCATCCGTGAATTCCTCCAATAGTTGAAGATTTTCCCATCCGGATAATTGTCCTTGTTGCTTCCGTAAGTGAGCAAGGACTTTTGCTTGTTTATAGGATATGTATGGGTGTTTTCGTAATGAATCTTCGGGAAGTGTATTCACGTGAAGCAGTTTTACTGCATTTATATCTGTCGTAAACCAACAGGATAACGACTGGTATCGTTCTTCATCCATACCGTATACTTCACGTAATTGTTCGACAGTATAAAATCCGCCCAGCAAATTCCGGAACTTCACGATGCGCTTGGCGAATGTACTCCCTATTCCGGGTATTTTTTTTAACTCGGTTGTGTCGGCAGTATTTAAGGCAACCTTGGTTCCTTCAGGGTATTTGGACGACTGATAGTTTTCCTTTTGTGTCTTGTAGGATGAGCTGTATTCATCTCTTCTTTGATAAGAATCAGATGGTGGTGACTTAAACCTGTTCTTCCCATACCTGTTTTTTGATACATACATCTTCTTATGCATTATCGCAGGTAAGGAGTCTTGTGCCTGCATCGCAATTGATTTATCCGAAGAAATATCCTTTGGGGCATCGGTGAAGATTAACAGACATAAGGCAATCCCTGTCAGGCAAAGTAATAACAACAGAGCCCTTCGTTCTCCTTTGGAGAAGTATAGATAGTCACGCCACATAAAAAATAGTATTAGAAGGTTTTGGTTTGGTTTTTTATTTCATTAGCCACTGAATAATTCCAAGTTCATTAAAGAAAATCAATCCAATAGCAATTGGAGCTATATATTTCATGAAGAACGCATAGGTGTTAAAGAAATAAAAAGGGACTGTTCCTTTGTTGGTAAGTTCATCTTTTAGGATCTTTTTATCCACTCGTGTTCCAACGTAAATACAAATCAACATTCCACCGAAAGGAAGCATGATTTTTGCTGTAAGATAGTCCAGTAAATCAAAAAACGTAAGACCGAATATGGTATACTCTTTCCAGACACCAATAGACAAAGAGCTGATTATTCCCAGAAACAATACTCCTCCTGAGACAAACAAGGCGGCTTTCGCCCGGCTAATATGGTATTCCTCGTGTATATAAGCTGTTGCTACTTCGTGTAGCGAAATAGTGGATGTCAAAGCTGCTAATGCTAACAATACAAAGAAAACTAATGACCATAAACCTCCTAATGGTAGTTGCTGAAAGACATTAGGTAATGTGATGAAAACCAATTCAGGGCCGGCAGTTGGAGCAATGCCAAAGCTGAACACGGCAGGAAATATCATAACCCCGGCCAGTACTGCAACCAATGTATCCAGTATGGTAACCTGCAAAGCCGTATTTTGCATATTTGTTTTATTATCGAAATAAGAGGAATAGGTAATCAAACAGCCCATCCCTATGCTTAGTGAGAAGAAAGCCTGCCCCATAGCACTTAATACAACAGCAGAGGTTAGCTTAGAAAAATCTGGTTTGAATAAAAAGTCGAGACCTTTTTCTGCATTAGGTAACGTAACAGAACGAATACATAAGGCAAATAATATGATAAACAACAAAGGCATCATTATTTTGGATGTCTTTTCAATTCCATCTTTAACCCCGGAGACAATAATGAAATGAGTCATTCCGATAAAAGCAATAGTCCAGAAGATAGGACGGAAAATTCCTGAACTGAACAAGGCAAAGTCTTGGGTAAATGCTTCCGGGCTTTTATTGCTTAGCGAGCCTGTGACTGCCTGGAACATATATTCCAATGTCCATCCGGAAACTACCGAATAGAAGCCTAGAATAAGAAATGAGGCAAGAACACCATTGTATCCGATAAACGACCACTTTGTACCGGGAGCCATTAATTTAAATGCACCTGCCGCATTACGCTTTGTATGCCTGCCAATAAAGAATTCGGTAACCATTACCGGAAATCCCAGCAGAATCACGCAAAGAGCATAAATCACGAGGAACGCGGCACCTCCGTTTTCTCCAAGCATATATGGAAAACGCCAGATATTTCCTAATCCAACTGCGCAACCAACGGTTGCCATAATAACACCCAGCTTACTGCCAAAAGTGGCTCTGTTCACTTCAGTCATAAATCTCTATTTTGTTAGATTTGAATTACTCCGTCTTTCAAATGAATTACCCTGTCTGTATTTGCCGCCAGCTGTTCATCATGCGTAACAATGACAAAGGTTTGATTAAACTCGTTTCTAAGTTCAAAGAAAAGCTGATGTAGCTCCTCTTTGTTATGTGTATCCAGACTTCCGGAAGGTTCGTCGGCAAGAATCACCGCAGGATGATTTATAAGCGCTCTGGCAACAGCTACGCGTTGTTTCTCTCCTCCCGATAATTCAGCCGGTTTATGGGTCATCCTATCCGATAGTTTTAAGAAATCAAGCATTTCTTTTGCTCTTTTCTCTGCATCAGCAGCCTTAACCTTGCCTATGAGAGCCGGAATCATTACATTCTCGAGCGCTGTAAATTCAGGAAGGAGCTGGTGAAACTGAAACACAAAACCAATGTTCCGATTACGGAAAGCGGCCAGTTCTTTGTCCTTTAACTTGCTTGTTTCCGTTCCGTTAATCGTCAACTTACCCGAATCAGGCGAATCCAACGTTCCTATTATCTGGAGTAAAGTTGTTTTTCCGGCACCGCTAGGCCCTACGATAGCAACTATTTCTCCCGGTTTTATAGAAAGATCGATCCCTTTTAAAACGGTCAGCGGACCAAAACTCTTAAATATTTGCTCGGTTTGTATCATTGTTATGTTTGTATCCCAAGTAAAACAATTTCCTGATTTTAGAGTACAAAAGTAAGAATTCTAACAAAGAAACCTACTACTTGGGATGTATTATATTCTGCTTTCTATCAATTGGGTATCTCAGCTAATACTTTACAGTTTCTCTTTTTTGATTGTTTTACCCGTGGCATCCAACACCTCAAGAGTCATTTCCTTTCCTTTTTTACGGAGAATCATTACAGTTCCTGTGGTGGCATTGTTTCCTCCACCTACAACAACAGGGAAATTATTGCCTTCCGTTCCTTTAGGATACCATGCAAAGCGATGCATGTGGGCATTGATAGCAATATTGAAAGGAGCCTTTTCCAATATTCTGCCCCATAACTGGAGGCAGGGATTAAAAGGCTCGTCCTTCATTCCATAAATTGGAATATGATGAATCAAAACACGTTTCTCTGCACTTCGGAAAGCTTTGCCTGCAAGTTCCGAAGCAAGAAAGTCCGCCTGCTCTGCTCTTAATTCTTCAAAATTGTTCAGACCGTAATACACGGTTGTCGAATCGGGCTTATCTTCTCCGCAATCAAGCATAACAAACCTTGTATTACCCCAGTTGAAGGCTCCATAAGTTTTGTCTCCCACATAATCGAATAAATTGCCAAGCTGGATGGAGTAGGCGTTGCGTATTTCATGATTTCCGCGGAGGAAGAAAACCGGAACACGATCCGCTTTCACCTTTTGATTCATGTACGAGATAAAATCTATAGCCTGCGCTTCGTTTTTAGGATCATCAATGCAATCTCCGTTGAAGAATACAAAGTCGTAGTCAACATCTTTCACCCGATCGGCCAGCATATCCAACAACCCTTTATTTTTATGGAGGTCGTTAAAGATAAGAGCTGTAAAATCAGTATCCGAACCCTTTGGAAGCGTAAAGGATCTGATTTCCGACTTGCCGGTTTCTCCAAACTCTTTCCGGTAGGCCTCGTACAAAGTGATTTCTCTGGAGCATACCCTATAATAATAAGTAGTACCCGGTTTCAGATCAGTCAGACGTATCTTGTGATGTGTATTGTTGGCAATAACCTGCCCATCCACCACGGTTTGTAGTTTCATTCCCAAATTCTGATCTGTACCATACTCCACCCAGCTATGGGTTGGCACATTCGTCATCCACGAAATAGTAATTCCGTTTCCGACCGGATTTTGAAGGAATGGAGTAGTGCGAAGTATCTCATTTGCTTTGGCCGGAAATCTTAAATCAACAAACAATGGCGAATGATCGGAAGCGACTGGTTCCGAAACAACCAGCTTTTGCAGTACAGTACATGGCTGCCCGTTGCTTAGCTGATAAATATAGTCAATACACTCTGACGGTTTATCGGAGGGGAAGGTGGGTTGTTTCGGATTATTCAATGTAATAAACTTTTCTCTCAAAGAAACCTGAACCGCCGATTCGAATTCCGAATTCATATCGCCAGCCATAAACACAGGTTTTTGTATCCCTTCAAGTTCTCCGGATATAATCCCGACCGATGCCAGCTGATCCTCTTTTGTAAGAGATAGGTGGGTGCAGCAAACCATATAATCAGCAAACTCTACGATCAGTAACGACCGCTTTTCTTCTTTCCCGGGAAGCGAAATCCTCTTGAATCCCAACGGCTTTTCTTTCGAAAGCATTCCGATGCCATATTTACCACCCTGAAAATCGATTGAAGGCGCATAGGTTGCATGCATTAGTGTTCTTTTGGCCAGTTCACCCAGACTGTAAACTCCATTGTTACGTTGGGTAACACTGTCCAGTTCCTGAACAGCCACCACATCGGGAGCAATCTTGTTAATAACATCCGCCACCCGCTGGTAGTCGGTCAGGTTATCCATACCCTTACAATTTCGAACATTATAAGACAGGATACGCAATGAGTTTTCTTCTTTTGGAAACGTTGATTGACCTTTAACAGGTAAAGCGAATGAAATGGCGAGCAAGAGGAAAAGCAGACAAGTTTTCATAAATTGTGTTTCTAAGATTTGTAATCGAGTTTTGTTCTTTGCAAAGATAACAGAATCTTGCCAATAATGCTTGTTTAATTATTTTGTAATAGTTATTTCATCTGTAATATCATTGTAATATTTTTGTAATACATGTTGAAATCCTGTTTAATATCTTTGCGCCACATTAAATAATATTTATGGAAACATTCTATTTACTAATTGTATTATTCCTGTTTGTGCTTGCTATTTTTGATCTGGTAGTTGGGGTTAGCAATGACGCGGTGAATTTTCTAAATTCTGCTATCGGCTCAAAAGCCGCCTCCTTTAGGGTCATCATGATTATATCTGCTATGGGGATTTTGATTGGAGCTTCACTCTCCAACGGAATGATGGATGTAGCCAGGCATGGCATCTACCAACCTCAGTATTTTTATTTCTCCGAGATTATGTGCATTCTGGTTGCAGTAATGTTAACTGATGTAGTTCTGCTAGACATCTTTAATTCATTAGGGATGCCAACTTCAACAACGGTTTCGCTCGTGTTTGAACTATTGGGAGGAACTGTTGCGTTGGCATTAATTAAAACGATTAATTCGGACGGAGCTTTGTTATTTGGAGACTTGTTGAATTCTGATAAGGCACTTACTGTGATTCTGGCTATTTTCGTATCAGTTGCAATAGCCTTCTTTTTTGGCGCTTTGGTCCAATACCTTTCCCGTATGCTGTTTTCTTTTAACTACAAACCAAGGATGAAATATTTTGTGGCAGTATTTGGAGGAATAGCGGCCACTTCCATTATCTATTTCATGTTAATAAAGGGATTAAAGGACACTACTTTTATGAGTGGAAATGTAAAAGAGTGGATCCATGGTCATACATCCGATATAGTATGGGTTTGTTTTATACTATCTACAGTATTGATGCAGGTATTGCACTGGCTGAAAGTAAATGTATTTAAAGTGATAGTTCTTCTGGGTACATTTGCTTTAGCACTTGCCTTTGCGGGAAATGATTTGGTTAACTTTATTGGCGTTCCATTGGCAGGTTATTCATCATACCTGGACTTTGTTGCTCAGGGCGGGGCAGTGTCGCCCGATGCCTTACTAATGACCTCGCTTCTTGGTCCGGCTAAAACACCTTGGTATTTTCTTGTTGGATCGGGAATAATTATGGTGGTTGCCCTTTTTACATCCAAAAAGGCACAAAATGTGGTAAAGACATCTTTGAATCTATCTCGTCAAAATGAAGGAGATGAATCGTTTGGGACTTCCCCTGTGGCAAGAGTTCTTGTTCGTACGTGTAGTAATGTTTCCACCACACTTATGAGTGTGGTGCCATTGCCTGTTAAGGTATGGGTAGACAAGCGGTTTAACCAAGACGATGTTATTCTTGAACAAGGAGCCGCATTCGACCTTATTCGTGCAGCTGTAAACCTGGTGCTTGCAGGCCTGCTTGTTGCTTTGGGTACATCTCTTAAATTGCCACTTTCCACAACGTACGTTACCTTTATGGTTGCCATGGGAACATCGCTGGCCGACCGGGCGTGGGGACGCGAAAGTGCGGTTTATCGCATAACAGGTGTACTTTCTGTGATTGGAGGTTGGTTTATAACTGCAGGTGCTGCATTTACAATTTGTTTTGTTGTGGCTACTGTTATTTATTTTGGTGGTACAGCGGCTATTCTTGCCTTTTTAGGATTAGCAATCTATTCTCTTGTTCGCAGTCACCTTAAATTCCGCAAGAAGTCAAGTAAAGAAACGGTTAGTCCTACAATTAAACAATTGATGGATACCAACGACAGTTCTGTAGCCTTGGTTTTGTTCCGTCAGCATACCCGCGACGAACTTGAATCGGTTCTTACGTTCGCAAGTGAATCTTTTGATAAATCGGTGAACGGGTTCATGCATGAAAATCTACGTGATTTGCGCAAAGTCCTTGGCGCTATTGAAGAAGAAAAGCTCCACCTGAAACAAGTAAAACGTATCGGGACACTCGGTGTTACGCAATTGGATCGTACCATTGCCGTGGAGAAAGGTCTTTATTACTATCAGGGAAACGATTTTGCCAGCGAAGTTGTATTTAGTCTACGCAGGTTAACTGAGCCATGCAAGGATCATATTGACAATAATTTCACACCGCTAAGCGATGTTCAAAAGGAAGAATTTGGAAAGATGGCAGAAGAGATTACGTCCTATCTGATGAAATGCTCAAATGAAATTAAACTCAATGAGTATACTAATTTTGAGCAACTGGTGGAAACGGCGGTTACTTTGACTTCGCGGCTAACACTGCTTAAGAAGGGAGAGCTAAAACGTATCCAGGGCCAGACAGGCAGTACGAAGGTAAGTATGGTTTATCTGAATATGGTTCAGGAAACACAGAATGTGGTCTCTTTTACCTCCAATCTGATAAAAGTAAGCCGGAAGTTCCAGATGGAATAGTCCGCTGATTCTTACCTGTAATTTATTTGGAAACGAAGGAATCTCTCAATACGAGGATTCCTTCGTTTCCTGTATTAAAGAGTAGGTCGATAATGCTTAGATTGGGAATAAAGCCATGTTTATCCTTGAAAACCTGGTAATAAGGTTTAGGACAAAACGCCGGATCCCCCGATTCCCGCTTAGGACTTATTCCTCTGAAATCATTTTCCACCTCTGTTTCGAAATCAGTAGTGAAGACCACATGGGGATGAATATCCAGCAGATTGCAAACCATCTGACGCAGTTCTTCGTTAAAGTCAAACAGAAAATCATATTTTTTCTCATAAAAAGGAGCAAAGTCGTCTTCGTAGTATTCAAAGAACGGACTAGAATTATAAGCGGAAGATATGGCATTCCAATGCAAATGACGCCAGTTTCCGTGGTCCGAAATACGAATATCTTTTGTAAGGCATTTCAGCGTGTCTGGCTTAACAATCGGGATAGACAGAGACAAAGGTCCGTTAGCCGCAGCGATGAGGCAACGGTTACGGTATGTTTGTTTCAGGTAATTCTCGGCTGCTTCGATCCGTACCTCAGGATATTGATACATTTTGCAGTATTGCTGCACCGGGCCAAGGTAAGTCGACGAAAGATAAGCTGGTTTCATTAATCAATTGTTTTGAACGTTCGTTCCGGATCCTCGCTTTTCCAGCAAAACCATACATTTCCAATTATATGATCGGCCGGAATAAATCCCAGATGTCTGGAATCAACAGACTGTTTTATATTATCAGACAAAACCCAATAATAATCTTGTTTAAAATAGAAGAAATTAGTTTCCTTTCCATCAAGGAATAATTTACCATCGCGAAAAAGTGCTTTGCCGGAAGTTTCATGCAGGATGATCTCCCTGCAGGCTTTCAATGACACCTCATCAATCCGGTAAGCTCTACCCTTCTTCGGAACAATCACATTGTACTCTTCAGACTTCTCCTGAACGAAATGTCCGTTGATCCCGGGCGATAGTTCTTCGCGGATTTTATATTCTTCAAAAGCAGTAAGGCAAAGGGTAAATCCAAAAGGTTCGCTTTTCCATTCACGTACGGGGACTGATAATTTGGAAAGTAAACCTCTAAAGACAGTTTCCATGTCCTTGCTTATAAAATAAGTAGCTAATGTAAAGGGAGACTTTGGTATTTGTTTTCCGTTAATAAGGTAACTGTTATTCTCTACCGTTACCGTATCGCCTGGCATTCCAACAAGCCGGCTTACGAAAAGCGGAGCCTGAAGCGAATCGCGGATAAGCGGGCTCGAAAACAGTACGACCCGGTTACGACCCGGATTGCCTTCCAACGGCAGCTTGTTAACCAGCACATAATCGCCGTTAAGCAACGCTTGCTCCATGGAATTGGTCGATATGCGGAACGACTCCAGACAGAACATACGTACCCCCAGTACAACAGCAAGGAGGAGCAATGCTCCTCCCATAATCTGACTAACTCTTTTTATAATCCGTTTACTATCCATCGTTTATTAATCAGCATGAACCATCCGGAACATTCTGTTCCATCGAATGCCACCGTCAAATAAACTTCTGTCTTTATCCAGCGACAACCAGATAAGAATCGGTTTACCCACGATGTGATCTTCGGGAACAAAACCCCATGAGCGGGAGTCGGCCGAATTATGACGGTTGTCTCCCATCATAAAGTAATAATCATATTTGAATGTGTAGCTGGTAGCCGGTTTTCCGTTAATCAGAATCTGATTGCCGTTAACTTCCAGCGAATTGTTCTCATAATTCTTGATACAACGGCTGTAAAGAGCCAGGTTGCGTTCATTCAGATCAATGGTAGCCCCTTTAATAGGAATCCAAAGCGGACCAAAATTATCACGCGTCCAACCCGTATTGTATCCGGCAGGATAAGTCGGGCCACCTAATACATCCGGTTCAAGCACTATTCGCTTAACAGAACTTAGTTTGCCTGCAATAGCCAGCGCTTTCTTTGTAAGCGGTATGCGGTAAACTGGATTGAATTGCCCGCTTTCGTTTGGAGTAAAGCCCAGATAAGAGAGCAAATTCTGATCAGAAGCAAAAGCCCGGTCCTCTTTGCTAACCTCCATCAGACGGAATTGCTCATCAGTAATAGCTGTTCCATCCGTCTGAATATAGTAATTCAGCTGCATGTTTTTAGGCTCTTTTGCCTTTTTACCATCAATATACACTACATTATTGCGCACTTCAAGACTATCGCCCGGCATTCCGATGCATCGCTTCACGTAATTCTCGCGCTTATCTACCGGTCGGTAGGTTATATCGCCAAAGGTCGCTTTATCAAGCAGAATACGCTCGCGGCCAACTTGATCGAGTAATGAGTAAAAGTCCGGATTCAGTACCTTCAGCGTAACAGTATCGCCCGCAGGAAAGTTGAATACCACAATGTCGTTTCGTTTTACCACGCCAGTACCTTTCACTCTTTTATAGCCCCATTCGGGCCAGTTCAGATACGATTTGCAGTTCAGTACAGGCAATGTGTTCTGAACAAGCGGGAAGGAGAGGGGAGTATTTGGTACGCGAGGACCGTAACTTAATTTACTCACAAAAAGGTAATCGCCCACTAAGAGAGACTTTTCCAACGAGGAAGTCGGAATCTGATAGTTTTGGAAAACAAACAGATTAATAAAATACACGGCGATTAATGCAAAAAGAATATCGTCGATCCACTCCATCACAGAGCGGACAGTTTTGTTTTTTGATTGTTTCCATGCACCCCAGGGGATAAACTTGGTAAGAAAGATGTCAACAATAACAACAAGGCCAAAAAGCAGCCAAGCATTTTCCATCCATAAAGCAAACATCATGTATAAGAAAGCCGCTACGGCAAACTTAATCCATTGTTTTTTTGTAATTGATTTCATTTTAGTTCGTAAAGATTAAAATTTAAACAGGTCTTTCATTCCGAGAAATCCTTTTTTTCCGGCGGTAAATTCGGCGGCTACAACGGCACCAAGAGCAAAACCCGCACGGCTCTTCGCATCATGTTTGATGCTGATATAATCAACTTCAGAATCGTAAATGATTTCATGAATACCGGGAACTTCGCCTTCTCTGATAGCATGAATAGCCAGGTCCGACGGTTTCTCTTCTGTTTCCAGCACCCAGCGTTCTTTACGATCTACCTGTTCCAGGATACCTTCCGCCAGCGTGATGGCTGTGCCACTCGGAGCATCCAGCTTATGGATATGATGTGTTTCTGTCATCTTCACGTTGTAAGACGGGAAATTATTCATGATTTTAGCCAGGTATGTGTTTACCGCAAAGAATATATTCACACCAATACTATAGTTCGATGCGTAAAAGAATGTTTTACCTTCCTTATCACACATTTCTTTTACCTCGTCTATTCTGTCCAGCCAGCCGGTTGTTCCCGACACCACAGGTACATCGGCAGCAAAACATTTCATGTAATTGTCCATCGCCGTTGAGGGAACAGTAAACTCGATAGCTACATCGGCACTTTTGAATGCTTCGGAGCCAAACTCTTCGGGATTACTTATGTCAACAATAGAAACGATCTCATGACCTCTGTCCAATGCAATCTTTTCGATGGTTTTACCCATCTTTCCGTAACCGATAAGCGCAATCTTCATAACTTTATATTGTAAAAATAATACCTTGGTTGAATTAGTTAACCCTTTAGCCTGCAAATATAAAGAAAATGAATTAGATTTGTGTTGTTAATCTTAACTTTGAGAAAATGGAACAATTATTGCATTACGTATGGATGTTTAAACTCTATCAACATGAATTAACCACAACCTCCGGCGAAAAAGTTACGGTACTCGATGCCGGGATATTGAATACCAACGCAGGACCTGATTTTTTTAATGCCAAGATCAAGATCGGCGACACCCTTTGGGCCGGAAGTATAGAAATTCACCATAAATCGTCGGATTGGAAAGTACACAAACACCATACAGATAAGGCGTACGACTCCGTAATACTCCATGTTGTTACTTCTGCCGATACGGAAGTTTTCCGTACCAACGGCCTCCTGATTCCACAGCTGGAGCTTGAATATCCTTCCTCGATAGAAACCAATCTTGATTACCTGATGCGGAAAGATGTGTCAATCCCCTGTCTTGCCCGCCTGCATGAAATAGACTCCCTACACATAAATTCGTGGATGGAGGCTTTGCTGAGTGAACGGTTGGAAAGAAAAATACAGGATATTTTTAGATTACTGGAACAGTACAATCAAGATTGGAACGAGGTTTTTTATGTGCTGCTCTCCCGCAACTTCGGATTTGGCGTGAATACAGACGCCTTCGAACGGTTGGCCAGAAGCCTGCCGTTTCGGATTATTCAAAAGCAGCGAATAAGCATCTCCCAGATCGAAGCCCTCTTGTTCGGACAAGCCGGCATGTTGACCGAAACGGATATTGAGTGCCATTATTACCGGCTGCTTCAGCGAGAGTATCAGTTTCTGAAACATAAATACCAGCTAAAACCTTTGGACGAGAGTCTTTTTAAAAGTCTTCGTACCCGTCCGGTTTACTTTCCACACCTTAAGCTGGCTCAGCTGGCGTCCATCTGGATGCAGCACGATACGCTTTTTTCGGCAATACTGGAAGCCGGCACACCAAGGCAGTTGAAACAATATTTCCGGGCAGAGCCTTCCGATTATTGGGAAACCCATTATCATTTCAGGCACACATCCCCAAAACAGAAAAAGTCGTTGGGCGAAAATGCCCTGAACATCGTCCTCATCAATACCGTAGTACCTCTGTTCTTTGCATACGGCGTTAAAAACAACCGTCCCGAATACAATGAAAAGGCCCTTCGCTTACTGGAAAGTATTCCGGCCGAGCGGAATAGCATTGTATCGTCCTTTACTGAAGCGGGAGTACAGGTCAGAAATGCCTGCGACAGTCAGGCGTTGATTCAGCTAAAAAGGGCCTACTGCGAAACCAAGAAATGTATGTATTGCAGGATAGGATACCGTTTGTTAAAGCATTCGTAACAAGATCTCCCTCTTTCGAAGGAGAGCGATTTGATTAAAAGGTGTTTAAATGCTTATTCTATCGGCATAACTTTGTACTTTTGTCCCATTGCATAAAAGATAGAGTCAATGAACCAACAATTTTTGAGAAATAGTATTGCTGTACTGATTGGCATTTTTCTTCTGGTGGTGATGTATTCCTGTGCTAACATGGCATCTCCCAACGGAGGACCTTACGATGAAACGCCTCCCCGTTTTGTTACCAGTACACCTGCGCCCAATCAAACGAACTTTAAAGGAAAGAAGGTTGAAATAGAATTTGATGAGTTGATCCAGATTGACAAACCTACCGAGAATGTGATTGTAACACCTCCCCAGCGATTGCTTCCGGTGATTCAGGCCAGGGGAAGAAAGGCCGTTGTCGAACTGGAAGATTCGCTGAAAGCCAATACAACCTATACAATCGACTTTACGAATTCTATTTCCGACAATAACGAGAAAAATGTATTCGAAAACTATTCGTTTGCGTTTTCCACGGGCAACACGATAGACTCCCTCGAAATATCCGGCACATTGTTAAACGCCGAGAACCTGGAACCGATGCCGGGTATTACCATTGGTTTGCATAGTAGTGTGGAGGATACCGCTTTTTCTAAACAACCTTTCGACCGGATTTCACGAACCAACGATAAAGGGAAATTTACCATCCGCAACATTGCCATGGGAAGCTATCATGTGTTTGGTCTGAACGACATCAACCGCGACTATATGTTTGACCAGCCCGGCGAAGATATAGCCTTTTCCGATTCACTCTACACAACAACCTTCGAGTTCACCTCCCGGAACGATACGGTATGGAAGGACTCGCTTACGGTCGATTCCATCAAACTGGTTAACTACACACGGTTTATGCCAGACAACATTCAGCTGTTGCTTTTTAAGGAAAAATTCGACCGGCAGTATCTTACTAAATCAGAAAGAACGCAGGAAAACAGGTTTACTCTCCGGTTTAATTCGCCGGTCGACACAGTTCCTGCTCCCAGATTGCTGAATGTGGAGCCTCAACAATCCAAGTGGTATGTGTCGCAGAAAACAGAAGAAGATAAGGCCGTTCATTACTGGCTTACCGACTCTCTGTTATGGAAACAGGACACACTCAAGGTGGAAGTAAACTATATGAAAAGCGATTCACTAAACATATTACGTAATCAGACTGATACGTTGCAGCTTGTTTTGCGTAAAAAGAAAGAAGTAAAACAAAAAAGGAAAAAGGGAGAGCCCGAACCTATCCAGTTTTTGGGAATGAACGTGGATGTACCTTCTTCCATGGATGTTTTTGATACGGTATCTGTTGTATTTGACGAACCCGTACTGGATCTGAAAAAAGAACTGTTTTACCTTGATATGAAAGTGGACACTGTATGGACGCCGGTGGACTTCTCCTTTTATCAGGACAGTACAAATGCGCTGGGATACTATATCGACAGAGAGTGGAAGTATGGCGAAAGCTACCGTCTGGAAGTAGACTCCGCTACAATTTTCAGTCTGTACAGTAAGTGGAACAATGGCTTCTCGGCCGAATTCAACATAAAGAAAGAAGACGATTACGGCAACCTCTATATTAACTTGTCTGGTGTGGATACTACGGCTTTTGTCGAATTGATGAATGCCAGTGATCAGCCTGTAAGAAAAGCTCCGGTTAAAGAGGGAGGTGTTCTTTTTATGGATCTAAAGCCGGATAAGTATTATGCCCGAATCATTCTCGATTGGAATAACAATGGAAAATGGGATCCCGGCAAGTATTCGGAGAAGCGACAGGCGGAGACTGTCTACTATTATCCCGGATTCTTTACCGTTATGCAAAACTTCGATGTGGAAGAAAGCTGGGATGTGAAGGCGGTACCGGTTGTAAAGCAGAAACCTTTGGAAATAACCAAGAATAAGCCTAAAGAGGCTACAAAAAAGAAGAGGGATTATAAAAATGAAGGAAGACAATCGTCCGGAAGTTCAAGCTCGTCAGGCATGCCTTTCTAAAGCATTCCTCGGGTTACTTATCCTGCTGCTTGCATTCCCGTTTACGGGAGTAAAGAGTCAGTGTGCCATGGAGAATAATGTTTTTCTCCCCGGAGAACGTTTACAAATGGAAGTGTACTTTAAGTGGGGATTGCTGATGCCTAAGGCAGGAAACGTTATCCTGTCGGTCAATAACACCAATGGTGGGGCAACCTATCGTTACCGGTTGTTGTTTAAAACCACCTCCATGTTCGATCATATCTTTAAAATGCGTGATACCATCGATTGCTATTATTCCAAAGATATGCAGCTTTTGCGTAGTCAGAAGCGGGTAAACGAAGGAGGCAAATACAATGTAGACGATCTGACCTTCACTTACAACGAAGGCTTGACCCGGGTTCGCTCGCATCGGTATAACCTGGAAAAGACTAAAATTGACACAACACTTGTCAGCGAGAATTGCATGACCGATATGCTGGGAGCAACCCTGTTCCTTCGCATGTACGATATATCTTCCATGTCGACCGGAGATGTGATTCCTTTTCGTATCGCCGTTGGCCGCGACAGGGTTAATGTCCGGTTCCGGTATGGCGGACAGCGTATTGTTGAGCAGGGAGACAATGTAAAGTTTAAAACAAAGTTATTCTATATGGATATCTTCGACGAAGCCTTTACGGAAACCAAAGAAGCGGTAGAAGTATGGATAAGCGACGATGAAAACAAAATACCTATCAAAATAAAGGCCAAACTCAAAGTTGGTTCGGCCGAGGTACATTTCAAAAGCATAAGCGGAAACCGTCATCCGTTTACCAGCCGAATTGTTATTCCCTCCAGTTAAACAGGCCATTTATTAGAGAATAGGCTCGAAGGGTAGCGGTTTATCCTTGCGGTAACCTGTACCGCTGAAAGTTGCAATCAACTCTCCGGCTTCGTTGGTAACTCTCACTTCGCAGCTGGATATACGTTTGTGGTTGTACACTTCGGTTGCCTCGGCATACAGAAAACCGGAAGCCTCGCTTTTAAAAAACCGGATATTGCTTTGAATGGAAAGGGTGAGTCGGGCATGACTGTTGGTGGCAGCTGCAAAAGCAAGATCGGCAAGGGTAAAGATGGCACCACCCTGGCAAACTCCGCCGCCGTTGTGGTGCATTTCCTTAATCTCCATGCGGGCCCTGGCAAAACCGTTACCAACCTCCAGCAACTCAACTCCGGCAAAAAGGGCGAACTTGTCGCCCTTTAAGAATTCGTCTATCGTCATATTAAAGCTATATTATGATGTAAGATTTTTTTATTTTACTTAACGCTTCAATTTTTATTTTATTTCGTTTTATTTTATTTCTCATAAAATATTTATCAAGTCTGTCCAGAGAATTATAATATTTATTTTGATTCATTAACTGAGTTTCTAATAAACACAATTCTGTAGGCAACCCTATAGCTATAATTGGTGAAGTATTATAGTGTTTGTCTAGTATAGCATCTATTTGATTATCATTAAAAATTAATTTTGTTGATGCAAGTTGAATAGGATCTTCTTTTCTGTATAAAGTATAGCCTGCCCCAAACCATCTTGGTTTGATAATAAATTTAGATGATATTAGGGGTAAAACAATAGGAATGATAACCCATAAAAGAATAATTGATATAAATGAAACAACACCTCCAGACATAGAATCGATTTTATCTAAATACCTAGTTATTAGAATGAAAAAATCGTAATAATGGAATATCATTCCATAAATTAAACCTACTATGAATGTAATTTTTACTAAAGAGGATATGCATTTATATATTGTTCTCATAACTTTATGTATTAAGTTTCCATTTAGGTCCTTCTTTTGTATCTATGACTCTTATATTAAGCTTGTTCAGTTCGTCGCGAATGAAATCTGCTTTTGCCCAGTCTTTTTGAACCTTAGCATCTTCTCTAAACGAAAGTAGTAGGTTTATCAAATCACTTGACATATTATCATTTATTGAAGTCTTTTCATTGTTATTTAAACCTAATATATCAAAAAGAAAAACGTCAAATAGATTCTTTAGTTCATATAAATCATTTACTGAGATTTTTTCATCTTCTCTCCATATTAAATTAATGATTCTCGCTGCTTCAGTTAAACGAGTAATGACAACAGCTGTATTCAAATCGTCATTCAAAGCTTGAAAACATCTTTCTTTAATTGGCTTGATATCAAATGTTGATGGACTATTCCAAGGTTCTAACTTGTCAATTTTATCATAAGCTCCCATTAATCTGGATAATGCTTTTTCTGCAGCCTGAAGTGCTTCATTGCTAAAGTCTACCGGACTACGATAATGAGCCATCAGTATAAAGAAACGGATAGTCATTGGGCTGTAAGCCTGTTCAAGCGAAGGATGACTTCCGGTAAAGAATTCGTCCAGCGTGATAAAGTTGCCAAGACTCTTTCCCATCTTCTGTCCGTTGATGGTAATCATATTGTTGTGCATCCAGTAATGAACAGCCTCTTTTCCCTGCGATGCAACCGCCTGGGCAATCTCGCATTCGTGGTGCGGGAAGATCAGGTCCATGCCACCTCCGTGAATATCAAAACTCTCGCCCAGGTACTTTTTACTCATGGCTGTACATTCACAATGCCATCCCGGGAAACCATTGCTCCAGGGAGAAGGCCAGCGCATGATATGTTCCGGTGCCGCACACTTCCAAAGAGCAAAGTCAACGCTGTTGCGCTTCTCGTCCTGTCCATCCAGGGCACGGGTCGTATTGAGCATATCTTCCACATTGCGGCCCGAAAGAACACCGTAGTTGTGCGCCTTGTTGTATTTCTCCACATCAAAATAAACCGAACCTTCGCTTTCGTAAGCAAAACCGTTGGCTATAATCTGCTTTACAAGCTCAATCTGTTCGATGATATGTCCCGATGCATGCGGCTCAATGCTGGGAGGAAGCACATTAAGGGCATCCATGGCCTTGTGGTACCTGTTCAGGTAATACTGAACTATTTCCATAGGTTCCAGCTGTTCCAGGCGAGCCTTCTTGGCAATCTTGTCTTCGCCGGCATCAGCATCATTTTCCAAATGACCAACGTCGGTTATATTGCGTACATATCTTACTTTGTATCCTAAATAAGATAAATAACGAAAAAGGATATCAAATGTAATGGCCGGACGTGCATGTCCCAGATGGGCATCACCGTATACCGTCGGACCGCAAACGTACATTCCCACATGTTGTTCGTGCAAAGGTACGAACTGTTCCTTTTTTCTTGTAAGCGTGTTGTAAATGCTTAATGGATGTTCCATAACTTTATAAACTTTATTGAGGTTACAAATATACATATTTTGGATGACATAGCTAACTATTTGCATGAGTCAAATCAAGGAGCCGTTATTGAAAGAAATAATTCAGTATCTTTGTTGTTTAAAACAATATAGATATGAAACAGCTTACACTTCTATTATTCTCTCTTCTTTTATTTTCCTGCGGAGAAAAAAAGACGTCCGAAAAGATGGTATCCGTAACCATAGAACCTCAGAAATATTTTGCCGAGAAGATAGCCGGAGACAAATTCATCATCAATTGCGTGGTTCCATCGGGGCAAAGTCCCGAAACATACGATCCTACTCCTCAGCAGATGATCAATATCGGCAAAAGTCTTGCTTACCTAAAGATTGGATACATTGGATTCGAAATGGCCTGGATGGATAATATCATTCAGAACAATCCGAACCTGAAAATCTTTGATCTTTCCGAAGGAATCTCCTTAATCGGTAATCCGGAAGAAGAGATGCATGAAGCCCATGCCGATGAAGCCGGCGAGCACGAACATGAGCACGAACACCAGCATACAGGAACAGACCCTCATACCTGGAACTCTGTTGCCGGAGCAAAAGCCGTTGCATGGAATACATTACAGGCTTTTATCGCGCTGGATAAAGAAAACACCCAGTATTACTTTACAAATTATACGGCGTTACTTGCTGAAATAGAGAAAACGGAGGGTGTCATTAATAAACTGCTCGACGGATTAAGCAACCGCACGTTTATTATTTACCATCCGGCTCTTGGCTATTTTGCCAACGAATACCAGCTTACCCAGCTTTGCATCGAGATGGACGGCAAGGAACCGAGTCCGGCGCAGTTAAAGGAGTTGGTCGATGTTGCCCGTGCCAACAATACCCGTGTGGTATTTATTCAGCAGGAGTTTGATCAGAAGAACGCCGAACTTATTGCCCGTGAAACAGGTTGTAAGTTAGTGCGGATTAATCCGCTTTCTTATAACTGGAGTGAAGAAATGATTAAAATCGCTCAATCATTAAAAGATGCAGAAGCTAATTGAAATAAAAGATGTAATAGCCGGCTATGGCAGCAAAACGGTTTTAAGGGATGTTTCTCTGGATATCTACGAAGGAGATTTCCTTGGAATAATTGGTCCGAACGGGGGTGGAAAAACAACCTTGCTGAAGGTTATCCTTGGCTTGTTGCAGCCCTCTTCGGGAACTATCCGGTTTTATCAGGGCAGCCAGCAGGTGCCCTTTCTTCGCATAGGCTATTTACCTCAGCTTAATAACATCGACAAGAAGTTTCCCATCACTGTTCGCGATGTGATAGCTTCCGGTCTGGCTTCAGAGAAGCGATGGATCCGGGGGTTTAACGACCAGCAAAACAAACGAATTGATGCGGTGGTGACCGAGATGGGTCTCGAAAACCTTGTTAAACGACCTATCGGCGAACTCTCAGGTGGACAGCTTCAGCGGGTTTTGCTTGGACGTTCCATCGTGTCCGATCCCCAGGTGCTCATCCTGGACGAACCCAATTCGTATGTGGACAAGCGTTTTGAATCGCATTTCTACCGCTTATTGGACGAGATAAACAAGAAAAGCGCCATTGTGCTGGTTTCGCACGATATAGGAACCGTGCTTTCCATGGTTAAGAATATAGCCTGTGTAAATGAGACAGCCCATTACCATTCGGGCGCCGACATATCCGAAAACTGGCTAAATGAAAAGTATGCCTGTCCGATCGAATTGATAGGGCATGGAAATCTTCCTCACAGGGTATTGAAAAAACACGACGACGATACATGTACCCACTCGCACTCATAGGACTACCCGAAATTGGCTACATCGTTGCCATAGCCAGTGTTATCTTCGGGATAACCGCCGTATTGCAGAATCCCTTTATCGGAAAAGGGCAAAAAGGATTATGGATACTTACCATCCTTGTCCTAAACTGGATTGGCTTGCTATGGTATTACTACGTCTACTACTTCAAAGACAAATAGAGTAAAACAGACCACCTTGCCATCCAAATTCGATTTATACCGAATCTATCTCTCATCTGTCACTTTTAGGACCTAATCATCACATTTGCAATAGAATAGCGGGTGAAAGATGCCTTTTTCATCCCTCACCCCATCTTACATCTCCCACCCAAAATTCCTCAGGGAAGCAACCAATTTTATCTTTATAATAAGCACGTAAAATTTTACTACCTGTAATTAAGCCCAAACATAAAGGGAACTAATTGTAAGACAGTAATATAAAAAATTTTTCCCTTAAGGAAATTATTCGTTTGACAGTTGTCGTTATGCTTGTTGACAACTGTCGACAAAGATAACGACAGATGTCAACATCGTTAACGACAACTGTCAAACGAATAAATCCCTTAACCTTTCGGAATTAAACATAAGCTCAAATTATTTATTCCCTTAGTGAATGCAGTTAATTCCTAACGGAAAACCGTAAGCATTCAGCAATACGTTGCAACTCATTAGGCTTTGCCATTCCCAGGCTAAAAATTAAGAGTGATTGGACTTCGTATTCAATGCTTCATCTACGGATATAAATAGAGTAAAAGGGATGATAGATAAAAATGACATATACTTGTCACAGAACTCATTGATATTGCTATTTTTACTGCTTGGTTTGTTTTTATGATTTAACGGACTATAATAATGCATTGTTTTTCTGAATTAATTATTTAACTTTGTTTTTTAAGTCCTAAAAATGAATGTGATTTTAGTGTACGATATTTGTCCTTAAATAAGTTTGTAAATAATCTTTTATTAGTATATATGCGTAAGTTAGATTCTCCTGACATAATAATGAGTGATTCCGAATTGTTATCCTTACTTCATTATGATCGTGATAAAGCTTTTACTTTGATTTATGAAAAGTATCATAAGTTATTGTATGTGCTTGCTTTTAAGTATTTGAAAAGTTCTTTCATGGCAGAAGATGCTGTTCAATTTGTTTTTTTGAAATTGCTGGAGACTCATTCGTTGCTATCTGTTTCTGTCAATCTGCGTAATTACTTGTATACTATGCTGAAGAATCACTTACTAAATGAAATACGCAACAATTATAATGCAGTTGAAAAAAATTATGAAATGGCCCAGTCAGGATCGGAATACGAAGACGATTTGCTCACTAAAATTGAAGATAAGGATATGATGGACCGATTGTATCGGCTCGTTGAACAGTTACCTTTGCAAAAGAAATTAATTTGTCTTTACAAGTTGAAAGATAATCTTTCTAATCAGGAGATTGCAGAAAAAATGAACATTTCTGTCGCAACTGTAAAAAGCCACTATACGCAGGCAATCAAAATACTTCAATCAAATTTTGAACTAATGTTGATAATAATTTCAATTGTCAACTCAACCTATTTTTAATTTCAAGTGTCAATTTATAGGAAACAAAAGAACAAAGTAAAAGTATGATTATGAATATTCCAGATAACGATATAATTGAGAGAACGCTTAATAATGAAGCGACACCAGATGAAGCCAAAATGGTTATTCGCTGGTTTAAAACCAAAGAAGGCCAGTTGTGGCTTTCATCCAGAATTGATGAGGATGAAAAATTAATTTTGGAAGGAGAGGAACATTTTCAGGTTAATCATAAGATTCCATCGGATGTTATTTACAGTAACATCTTAAAACGATTGAAGACGCAAAAGTTAAAGAGAAGAATTTTTCAGGCAGCTGCTTTACTGATACCTTTTATTTTGGTGGCAGCATCGTTCTTTTATGTTAATTCGAAGGTGGATTTATTGGCTGTCAATGAATATGATGAGATTTATGTGCCAAAGGGTGAACGTATGCAGGTTATATTTCAGGATGGCAGTAAAGTTTATCTGAACTCAGAGAGTAGAATAAGATATCCTCGTAAGTTCGGGTTGAATGAGCGAAAAGTGGAATTGGAGGGTGAGGGATGGTTTGATATTGCAAAAAATCCAAATAGACCCTTTATAGTTGATCTGAATTGCTTACGGGTTAAGGTTATGGGAACAATTTTTGATGTAAAAGCTTATCCGAATGAAAATGATATTTCTGTGGTATTGGAGAGTGGATCAGTTGAACTTAAAACTGTAATGTCAAATTCAATTAATATGATTCCCGGAGATAAAGCCGTTTATAACAGATCGTCAGGTCGTTGCAAAATATTGCACCCTGACAATTATAAATTGTCGTCTGCATGGAAGCAGAATGTTTTAGTATTTAATAATTCTTCTTTGTCTGATGTAATTGTAACTCTTTCAAGAGCCTATAATGTAAATTTTATAGTTGAAGATTCTGTTGCCCTGAGTTATACTTACACGATTACCACAAATAGTAAGAACCTGGCTTTCCTTCTAAAGGAACTGGAGAAGATTACACCTGTACGATTTATTATAAACGAGAACGATATTAGAGTAAAAATGATAAATAAATAGTTGCAACTAATACTCTTTCTTTTGTTGTGTGTCTATTTAATGTATGTGTTATAAAACGGAATGTTAACCTATAATTGTTGTCTGCGCAATGAATGATACATCATAATTAATAAAAACAGCCGAAAAACTCTCACATTTTCCGGCTGATGGCGTACTGAAATATTATTTCAAATACTTAAATTCAATACAAATATATGAAAGAAAAACAAATTTGTCCTATTTCCAGGCATATTTTATTATTTATGGAGAAAATACCTAATGCCATGAAGTTAACCTTCTTATCTTTAGTTTTTTCTTTTCTTAGCGTTACCCTGAATGCAGCTAATCAACATGTATCCATAACTCTGGAAAACGTGAAAGTCGAGACGGTTTTAACAACCATTTCTAAACAAACTGGTCTCTCAATGGCCTATAGTAAACAGATTGTTGATCTCAACCGAATTGTAAGCATCAATCTTAAAGATGTAGAGGTGGAGAAAGTCCTTGATAAACTGGTGGAAGGAACTTCCCTGGCATATGAAGTGAAAAGTGGGAAAGTCTATTTATTTGAAAGACGCTCTAACAAAACAAGTTATTCAGAACAACAACAAAAAAAAGTAACTGGTACCGTAAAGGATGTACAGGGACAGCCCATTATTGGGGCCAATGTCGTTGAAAAAGGAACAACAAATGGGACAGTAACGGATTATAATGGTAATTTTTCGCTAGAGGTTTCTGAGGAGTCGGTTCTCCTATTTTCTTACATCGGATATATTTCTCAGGAATATATTGTTGGTAAAAACACATTGATTAATGTGAAATTGGCGGAAGATGCCAAAACACTCGAAGAAGTTGTTGTTGTGGGATATGGTACTCAGAAAAAAGGAGAGGTTGCGAGTGCAATTTCAAGTATAAAATCGGAGAATTTTATCAAAGTTCCTTCTCCTGATGCTGCTCAGTTAATCAGAGGCCAGGTAGCTGGTTTGAGTATTATTTCCAAGGATGCGAATCCTACATCAACTTCCGAAATCTCATTACGGGGTATTACAACGTTAAAATCGAGCGCAAGTCCTTTGGTGCTGGTTGATGGTATCCCTGGTGATCTGAATTCTGTTTCTCCTGATGATATTCAACAGATTGATGTTTTGAAGGATGGATCTGCTGCTGCTATCTATGGAACCCGTGGAACGAATGGTGTAATTTTGATTACTACCAAAAATGCAAAAGGAGAAATGCCTACAAAGGTTGATTTTAATGCTTACTTGTCTACACAACAGATCACAAAGAGACTGGATTTTATGAATACTAAGCAGTATAGGGCGAAAGTGGCCGAAGGTATTCCTGGTGCGCAGGATGACGGTGATAATGTAAACTGGTTAGATGAGGTTATGAGGACTCCTTTTACGCAGGTCTATAATTTAAGCTTAAAAGGGGGAAGCAAGTCTACCAATTATACAGCAAGCTTTGAATATAGAGGATTGAATGGATTGATAAAACGCACAAATAATCAAATGATTTATCCTCGTATAGAAATTTCGCACCGTATGTTAGACGACAAGTTGAAGCTGACTGCCAGTCTGAGCGGATACAAGCAAAGTTACTTTTCCGGTTCTGATGGAGGAAGTTACAATTCGGCTATTTATAGAAATGCTTTAACATTCAATCCAACAACGCCACTTAAGGATGCGAACGGAAGTTGGTCTGAAAGTCCTTCTAAAACAGATTATTTTAATCCGGTTGCTTTGCTGGAAGAAGTTGAAGGCGAAAATCAAGCTACAAGTCTAAAAATGTTTGCAACGGCTATTTTTACTCCGATAAAAGGATTGGATATTAAATACCTTGTTTCTTCCAATACATATAATCAGGCGAGAGGATATTACGAAACCCAACAGCATATTTCCACTATAAAAGATGATAAGAATGGATATGCTTCCAGAGGGACTACCCGAAATACGGAAGATCTGACTGAGCTTACTGTTCAGTGGAACAAAATCTTGTTTGAAGATCACACTTTCACCCTACTTGGAGGCTATAGTTGGTTTAAAAGGAATTACCAAAACTACTATATGCAGAACTTTGATTTCCCATCGGACGATTATACTTATAACAACATAGGTTCAGGTTCTGCATTAACAAAAGGGCGAGGAACGGAGTATTCTTACCAAAGTGAAAATAAGTTGTTAGGCTATTTCGGGCGTTTTAATTATAGCTTCCGAGGTAAATACATGTTATCTGCTAGTATTCGTCATGAAGGGTCTTCCAAGTTTGGAGCGAATCAGAAGTGGGGTACTTTTCCGGCTGTCTCTGCTGCCTGGAATATCAAATCGGAGGAGTTTCTTAAGAATATCAACAAGTTAAGCAGCTTAAAATTGCGTGCCGGTTTTGGTGTAACTGGAACGGAACCTTCAGATCCATATATGTCTCTTAATACATTGAGCTTCTCTACATATGTTTATTATAACGGAGCGTGGATTAAAACTGTTCGCCCTGCTTCCAATTCGAATCCAGATTTGAGATGGGAGCGTAAGGAAGAGACAAACATTGGTCTTGACTTTGGTTTTATGGATGATCGCATCACGGCTACCGTAGATTTATATAATCGTAAAACGAAAGATTTGTTATGGGATTATACAGTTCCTTCGCCTCCTTATTTGTATTCAAGTATGACAGCTAATGCCGGTTCTATGCGAAATCGGGGAATTGAGGCTTCTGTAACAGTAATTCCTGTTAAGACTGAGAACATACAGTGGATTACTTCTGTAAATTATTCGACAAACAGTAATAAGCTTCTTTCTTTATCAAATGACAAGTTTGTATCCAGCGGTTATTCGGACCAGGGAAATACTGGTGAACCGATTCAGCAGACTACACATCGTATCCAGGAAGGTGAATCAATTGGCAATTTCTATGGATTCAAGAGTATAGATATTGATGAAAATGGTCACTGGATTATCGAAGGCGAAGATGGAACAGCAAAGCCTATCTCACAACAACAGCCTACTGACAAAAAAGTGATTGGAAATGGATTGCCTAAACATTATCTGAACTGGAATAACACAGTGATGTATAAGAATATCGATTTTACGTTAACTATGCGTGGAGCATTTAAATTTGATATTTTGAATATGGCGGAATTGCAATACGGGCAGCCTGTTATGCTTTCGAGAGGAAATATTCTTAACAGTGCTTTTGATAAAGTGTATGGTAAAGTTAGATTGGCAAATGATCAGGAACTTCAATATGTTAGTTATTACATTGAAAAAGGAGATTATTGGAAAATTGATAACATGACTTTGGGGTATACGCTTGATTTCAAAACATCATGGATTGACAAGCTAAGAGTGTATGGCACCGTTTCCAATTTGGCTACATTTACTGGTTATTCCGGTATTGACCCAGAAGTTAGTATCAGTGGACTGAATCCTGGTTGTGACGATAAAAATCGTTATCCAGCTGCAAGAACATTTACCGTTGGATTATCTGTTAATTTTTAAAATAGAAACATATGAAAACATATATAAAACTATTTATCACATTGTTTTGCGCATACACAACCATTTCTTGTAGTGATAATTTAGATGAGAATGTATATTCGTCGGTTACTGAGCAAAGCTATAAATATACTTCGGCCGATTTTGATCCAGCTGTTTCAAGTGTTTATTCTTATCTTAGATCTCTTATTTCTCATGGAGGTTACTGGCAGGCTCAAGAGGTGACCGCTGATGGAATTGTGATGCCTCCTAATGCATCGGGATGGGATGATGGGGGTATTTACCGCAGGATGCATTATCATACATGGAACTCTGAACAAGGGCATATTTCATCTATGTGGTCAGCTTTTTATAGAGGGGTTATTTTGTCGAATCAAGTAATAGAGCAGATTGAAACTGATAAAATACCGGCTCTCTCGGCAAATGATAAGACTGCTGGTCTTGCCGAAGTAAGGGCTGCAAGAGCATTCTATTATTGGTTGATTTGTGATAATTTCGGGGATGCGCCTTTAGTGACGGCTACAGGTACTGATTTACCAGAAAAAAGCACTAGAAAGCAAATTTATGATTTTATTGTAAGCGAACTGAATGAAGTAATACCTTCGCTTAGTGAAGTTCAGGGCGGCACATCGTATGGACGGATGAATAAATGGGCAGCCAAAGCACTTTTAGCAAATGTGTATCTTAATGCTGAAGTATACGTTGGAGAACCTCATTGGGCTGATTGCATTTCTCAGTGTAATGATATTATAAACAGTACCAAGTGCGATCTTTCTGTTAATTACAGTGATCCGTTCCGGACAGTAGGAGTAGAGACTTCTAAAGAAGTTATATTTACGATTCCGTTTGATGAAAAATTAGCTGGAGGAAATAGTATTCACATGTTTTCATGGCATGGCGAACTTAAAAAGAAATATGAAACTGAAGCGACTCCCTGGGGAAGTGGTTCGGCTATGGGAGTCACTCAATTTATAGATACCTATGATACGGAAGACTCACGTCTTGAAGATACTTGGTTAATGGGGCCGCAATACGCAGCAAATGGGACATTGTTGTTAGGCACTTATGATATGAAAGGAGAACCGCTGAATTTCACAAAGAATATTCCAAGTGGTAACTATACGAAGGAGGCTGAGGGCTACCGAATGAATAAATATGAAATTGTTAAAGGGGCACAGGGTTCATCTAGTACTGATGTTCCATTGTTCCGCTACTCTGAGGTCTTGCTAATGAAGGCAGAATGCCTTTTGAGGACTGGTGCCTCCGGCGCCGGTGAGTTGGTTACACAAGTGAGGAGGCGTGCGTTTAAAGATAATCCAGACAAAGCAGTTGTTACCGATGCCCAACTGTTGGAAAACAGTGCATATCAATACGGATATGTGGAGGACTATAAGATTGTTGATAAAGGAAACACTGATCCAATTTTGTATGGCAGGATGTTGGACGAGCTAGGTTGGGAGTTTGCTTGGGAAATGCACAGACGAAGAGATCTGATTCGTTTTGGAGTATATACGAAAAAAAGTTGGTTGTCTCATAAACCACAGGGAGAGTATCGTAAACTATTCCCTATTCCGGAGAGTGTAATCACGTCAAATCCAATGCTGATACAGAATCCTGATTATTCCAATTGATTCTTTGTTAATCCATTTTGGCAGAAGGGGTAAAACTTGCTCCTTCTGCTAAAACGATAAATCTTATAATGTAAAGACTTATCATATTACTATTTGTACTCTGCGAAAACAAGAAAGAAATATACTAAAAGGAAGGATTTTCTCTAAATGTTGAAAAGGCGGATTTTGATTTATATCAGGCTTGCTGATTGAATTAATGAACTTTATGAAAAAAATCTGGATACATAAAATATTGGCGTTTATGCTACCATTCTTTTTATTGGGAATGGCTGAGCTTGTTTTGCGCGTGTGTAAGATTGGCTATAATACGCAATTGTTTATACCGGCTGCTGATGAGCGGTTCTATGTTATGAACCCAAATGTATCTGCTAAGTATTTTACCATTGGAGAGAATGCAACGATTGGTAATCAAGATATATTTTTCAGAAAGAAGCCTTTGGGAACATTGCGTTTTTTTGTATTGGGAGCTTCTTCTTCTCTTGGTTTTCCTTATATGTATAACGGTTGTTTTGCCCGAATGCTTAAGTACCGATTACAATTTACTTATCCTCACACAAATATAGAGATTATTAATTTGTCACTAACGGCGATTAATAGTTATACATTATATGATTTTTCCAGACAGTTGATCGATTATGAACCTGACGGAGTGTTGGTGTACGCTGGTCAGAATGAGTTTTATGGTGCATTGGGTGTTGCTTCGTCCAGTAAATTTGCCCGCAATGTTTATGTGACACGTCTTATGATGGCAGCTAAAGAGTTTAGATTAGTTCAGTTACTAAATATAATTGTTAAAAAATTGCACGGAACTCGCGACGAGTTGATTAATAAGGATCATACGTTGATGGAAAGGATGGCTGACCGTAAATTGGTTCCATATAATTCACAATTGTATGAAGATGGAATAGTGCAGTTTAGGACGAATATGGAAGATATGATTTCATTATTTTGTCAGCATCGGGTTCCTGTTTTTATAGGTACATTGGTTAGTAATTTGAAAGATCAGGAACCTTTTGCTCACTCCGATTCTGATTCGTTAAACGCATGGAAAGAATACACCTTGGGTGATTCCTGGTTAGTGAAAAAGAACTACAAAAAAGCTAGAGAACATTTTGAGATGGCAAAAGAGTATGACAAGCTTAGGTTTCGTGCGCCAAGCGTATTTAATGGTATTATTCAATGGCTAGCACATAAATATCCCAATGTTTATGTAGTCGATGTTGAGAAGGCATTTAAAAAGAAATCTGTAGGTGGAATTATCGGCAATGAATTGCTTTTGGAGCATGTGCATCCTAACCTTGCCGGACATCGGATAATGGCGGATAATTATTTTGAAATCATTAAAGATAATTATTTGGACAAACAAAGTGTGGGAGAGAAGGTCTTCGATTTGAAAAAGGAAGATTATCCTTATACGGCTTTTGATACTATTTGTGGTGATATTTCAATCAGGCAATTAAGACAACAATGGCCTTTTAATGAAACTCCACAAGTAATTAAAACTGATACGAATACTATTGAATATAAAATGGCGCAAAAATATAAAAGAAGAGAAATTAACTGGGGCCAGGCTATGCAACGGTTGAATAATAAATACATTCAAAGAGAAGATTACAAGAACGCTTTGAGAGTAATTGAGCAGATGTGCCTAGATGTTCCTTATGAAATAATGTTTGTAAGCCAGGCTGCTCGCTTGTCTGGCTTATTAGATTTGCAGGAGAAAGCGCGTTTTTATTCTAATAAAGAAATAGAATTGATGCAACTACTAGATACACCCACTTATAATGGTAAATAAAGATATTAACAGAGAGGTGGGAATTATTTTGTCTGTTTTGACTTTAGTTCTAAACGAATATTGGCAAATATGTTGGAAAGAAATACTTTTCGTAATTCTAATTCTTTCTTTATTTGTTCCAGTCGTTTTTTCTCCTATTAGCAGGTTATTATTATTCGTCGGAGAATTTATGGGCAAGTGGGTGACTGTTATGCTTCTTTTTATTACTTTTTTCTTAGTTGTAACACCCCTGGCCTTTATTCGCCGTTACGTATCTAAAGACAGTTTGTTGATTCGTGAGTTTAAGAATGGATCCGAAAGTGTTTTTCTTAAAATGGAGAGAACTGCAGATTCTAAAGATTTGAAGAAACAATATTAATAATAAAAGATATGATGGATTTTATTAAAGAATTTTTCAGTTTTGTAGTGGAACGGAAAAAATATTGGATTATACCTTTGATAATTATATTATTATTGCTTTCTGTTGTGATAACACTTTCTCAAGGTACTGCTTTGGCGCCTTTTATCTATTCAATCTTTTAGTAGTATGACTGTTATTCTGGGAATATCGGCTTTTTATCATGATAGTGCTGCTGCACTTGTTATTGATGGGGAGATTATCGCAGCAGCGCAGGAAGAGCGTTTTACAAGGTGTAAGAATGACGCTTCTTTTCCAACCCATGCTATAAGTTATGTTCTTCGTGAAGCAGGCTTAACAGGCGAAAACGTTGACTATGTGGCGTTTTATGAAAAGTCGTTTCTTAAGTTCGAACGCATACTTGAAACTTACTATGCATTTGCTCCCAAAGGCATTGTTAGTTTTGTAAAATCAATTCCTTTATGGATGAAAGAAAAACTATTTGTAAAGCAGTATATAATAAGTGAATTAAAGGCAATGGATATTAAATCTTTGGTTTTATTCCCTGAACATCACTTATCACATGCAGCAAGCGCTTTTTACCCTTCACCTTATGAGGATGCTTGTATTTTAACAGTTGATGGAGTAGGAGAATGGGCAACCACTACCATTGGAAAAGGTAAAGGTAATAAAATTACTTGTTTGAGAGAAATTCATTTTCCTCATTCATTAGGCTTATTTTATTCGGCATTTACCTACTACTGTGGTTTTAAAGTTAATGGAGGGGAATACAAATTGATGGGGCTTGCTCCTTATGGGCAATATTCTCAACAAGCAATGGATTACATTCGGTTAATTAAAGAACATCTTATTGATATTCGTTTGGATGGTTCTTTTTTGCTTAATATGAATTATTATAATTATGCGACAGGATTAACTATGACGAATGATAAATTGTGGAAAAAAATTTTCAATGTTCCTCCTCGCAAACCGGAAAGTGAGATCTCACAACCATATATAGATCTTGCTTTTGCTGCACAGTTCGTTGTCGAGGAAGTGATGTTAAAGTTAGCCCATACAGCTAAAGAGCTTACAAATTCGGATACGCTTGTAATGGCTGGGGGGGTAGCTTTAAATTGTGTTTCCAACGAAAAACTTTATAACAGCCGTCTTTTTAAACATATTTGGGTCCAGCCTGCATCTGGTGATGCGGGTGGTGCTGTAGGAGCGGCTTTGGCTATCTGGCATACTTTTTTGAATAATAAACGAATTGTAAACAAGAAAGATGGAATGAGCAATACTTATTTGGGTCCTTCATTCTCAAAAAGATGTGTTGATATTTTGATTCGTAATAAGGATGCTCATGCTGAATTGCTTTCCGAAACTGATTTACTTCAGAAAGTATCTGTTCTTTTAAGAGACGGCGCCATTGTGGGATGGTTTCAGGGTCGGATGGAGTTCGGCCCGCGATCTTTGGGAAACAGATCTATCCTTGCTGATCCAAGAGCTGAGGGGATGCAGAAAAGATTAAATTTAAAAATCAAGTTTAGAGAAAGTTTCAGACCTTTTGCCCCATGTATTCTGGAAGAAGATGTGTCAAACTATTTTGAGAGAACAGAGCCATCGCCATACATGTTGTTTACAACAGGTCTTCTACCAGAGTTAAGAAAACAATTGCCTGAAAACTACAAACAGCTTACTTATTCAAATAAGCTTTACGCTGCACGTTCTGCTCTGCAGGCTGTAACACATGTGGACTTCTCTGCCAGGATTCAAACAGTATCAAGAGAAAATAATTCTTTATTGTACGACTTGCTGAGAGCTTTCAAAACAGAAACTGGTTGTGGCATATTAGTCAATACGAGTTTTAATGTGAGAGGGGAACCAATTGTTTGTAATCCTGAAGATGCCTATCGTTGTTTTTGCAATACTGGAATGGATTATCTTGTTATTGGAAATTATCTGTTTTCAAAAAACAAATAGATAAATGTAATTGAAAATATAAATAAAGTAGTAATCATTTAAATCATTATCATGAAACAGTTTGTATTAGTGTCGTTAGCAAGTTTAGCTTTGTTAACATGTCAGAAACTGGAGGGAGAAACACCTCTTAAAATGGTTGAACAGGTAGATTTCTCTCATGTTCATATTCAGGATAAATTCTGGTCTCCACGATTGGAAAAACATATCACGGCTACCTTGCCGGTTTGTATAGATCAAATAGAGAATCAAACTGGTCGCATGCAGAACTTTGTGAATGCAGCCAAACAATCAGGAAAACATTCGGGAATATTTTTTGATGATTCAGATGTGTATAAAGCACTGGAGGGAATGGCTTATGCATTGATAAATCACCCAGATGCAAATCTTGAAAAAAAGGCGGATGAGTGGATTGCTAAAATTGCCTCCGCTCAGCAACCCGACGGGTATATAAATACGTACTATACGCTGACCGGACTTGATAAGCGGTGGACAAATATGGACAAGCATGAGATGTATTGCGCTGGTCATATGATTGAGGCGGCAGTTGCTTATTATAGAGCTACTGGTAAGCGGACGCTATTAGATGTAAGTATTCGTATGGCGGATCATATGATGAATGTTTTTGGTCCGGATAAACGTCATTGGGTACCAGGACATGAAGAGATTGAATTGGCTTTGGTGAAATTATTCCAGGTAACCAAAGATAAAAGATACCTGAATTTCTCAAACTGGTTGTTGGAAGAAAGAGGGCATGGTCATGGATCAAAAGGAGATGAGGGTAAATGGGAACCTATCTATTATCAGGATGAGAAACCAATTCGTGAAATGACAGATATTGCAGGTCATGCTGTTCGTTGTATGTATTTGTATTGTGGTATGGCAGATGTGGCTGCTTATAAAAATGAAACAAGCTATATTGTTGCCATGAATCGTTTATGGGATGATGTAGTGTTGCGGAATATGTATATTACAGGAGGAATAGGTTCTTCAAAGCATAATGAAGGTTTTACCGAAGATTATGATTTGCCTAACAAAGATGCTTATTGTGAAACTTGTGCGTCGGTAGGTATGGTATATTGGAATCAGCGCATGAATCAGTTTACGGGTAATTCAAAGTACGTTGACGTTTTGGAGCGTTCGATGTATAATGGGGCTCTGGCAGGTATTTCTTTGTCTGGCGACAGATTTTTCTATGTGAATCCGTTGGAAGCTGATGGCTCTCACCACCGCAAGGCGTGGTATGGCTGCGCTTGTTGTCCAAGTCAAATTTCCCGGTTCCTTCCTTCAATTGGCAATTATATTTATGGAACTTCTAAAGAGGCTGTCTGGGTTAATCTTTATATTGGTAATAAAACTGAAATTCCAATGGATAATGGAACTCTTCTTGTTGAACAGGAAACTAATTATCCATGGGATGGTAATGTTAAATTAAAGATTACCTCTCCCAAAAGTTTGGATAAAGAATTCCGTTTGCGAATTCCGGGATGGTGCAAAAAATATTCTATTAAAGTGAATGATGAAAAATTTAATGCGCCGGTTGAGAATGGGTATGCCGTTATTAACAATAAATGGAAAACAGGTGATGTGATTGTTTTTAAAATGGACATGGATATCCAAGTGGTTGCTGCCGACGAAAGAGTGAAAGAAAATGTAGGGAAACGTGCCATCCAAAGGGGACCTATTGTTTACTGTTTGGAAGAAGCCGACAATAAAGACAGCTTTGACAGGGTGGCTATTTCTCCGAAGACTACCTTTAAAAGTAAGTTTGAGTCCAATTTTCTTGATGGTGTTACCTCAATTGAGGCTGCCAATAAAGATCAAAAGTTTCTGTTGATTCCTTACTATGCATGGGACAACAGAGAGGCTGGGAAGATGAAGGTATGGATTGATTATAAAACGAATTAATATTAGCAGGTTGACATGAAAAAAATACTATTACTTATTTTTTCTGTTTTAATCGTTTTTCCTGTAATTAGCGCTTCGGAAAAAGATAAAGGTGATAATCGCATTATTTATCTTAATAACCGGTATCCATTAATTAGGAAACCTTATGTTAAGCTTCCTCTGGGTGCTATTAAACCAAAAGGTTGGATGCTTGAACAACTCAATCGTATGCAGGCGGGAATGACTGGTAATCTGGATAATGTTTATGAACAGGTTATGGGTAAAAGAAACGGATGGCTAGGAGGAGATGGTGATGTTTGGGAACGGGGCCCTTACTGGATTGATGGATTATTACCTTTGGCCTATATCCTTAACGACCAGGCATTAAAGGATAAAGTAAAACCTTGGATTGAGTGGAGTCTGGCTTCTCAAAAAGAAAATGGTTACTTTGGTCCAGATACTGACAGGGCCAATGAACCAGGTCTTCAAAGGGATAATGCGCATGATTGGTGGCCTAAAATGGTTATGCTTAAAGTGATGCAACAGTATTATTCGGCTACAGGAGATGCACGTGTAATTGGTTTTTTAACAAAATATTTTAAATATCAGCTGGAACAATTGCCTGTAAATCCGTTGGATAAATGGACTTTCTGGGGTGCTCAGCGTGGCGGAGATAATTTGATGATTGTGTATTGGTTGTATAATATTACTGGGGACAAATTTTTACTTGATCTGGGAGAACTTATTCATAAGCAGACATTTAATTGGACAGATGTCTTTTTGCATCAAGATCATTTGTCGCGTCAGCACAGCATGCATTGCGTGAATCTTGCACAAGGTTTTAAGGAACCCGTGATTTATTATCAACAGAATAAAAATACGGAACAAATCGCGGCGGTTAAAAAGGCTGTCCGAGATATGCGCCATACGATTGGGTTACCAACTGGTCTATGGGGTGGAGATGAGCTGCTCCGATTTGGAAATCCTACGTTAGGTTCCGAATTATGTACTGCTGTGGAAATGATGTTTTCTTTAGAGGAAATGCTGGAAATAACAGGTGATATTCAGTGGGCTGATTATTTGGAACGGATAGCTTATAATGTGCTTCCTACTCAGGTAACAGATGATTATTCCTCGCGTCAGTATTTTCAGCAAGTAAATCAGGTTTCTGTAACAAGAGACTGGAGGGATTTTGTAACACCTCATGATGATACGGATTTGTTGTTTGGTAAATTGACTGGGTACCCTTGTTGCACGTCGAATTTGCATCAGGGATGGCCTAAATTTGTGCAAAATTTGTGGTATGCCACAGATGATAATGGTGTTGCCGCATTAGTTTATGCACCTTCTGAGGTGACAGTAAAGGTTTCAAATGGAGTTCAAGTGTGTGTTAAAGAAGATACGGGCTATCCTTTTGAGGAAAGAGTGCGTTTTCAGTTTGAATTTGTTGATAAGAAAATTAAAAAATCATTCTTCCCATTCCATTTCCGTATTCCTGCATGGTGTACCAATCCGGTAGTTTTCTTAAATGGACAGGTTATTCCTGTTGATGTTTATTCCGGCGAAATCGCAAGGATTAACAGAGAATGGGTGAATGGCGATGTACTGAGTGTTGAGCTTCCGATGCATGTCGATGTTAGTTACTGGTTCGATGGTGCGGCTGTAATTGAGCGAGGTCCTTTGCTTTATTCTTTAAAAATGGAAGAAAAATGGGAAAAGAAACCAATCGAAAAGAATTCGGATAATAAATATGGGAATTGGTATTATGAAGTTACATCCAATTCTCCGTGGAACTATTCGTTGCTTACTAATTCGCTGAAGAAGGAAAGTATTGGACAGAATTTTGTTGTAGAAAAAAAGTCAACTATAGCTTCTTATCCTTGGAATACAGAGAATGCACCCATTACTATCCGAACCAAAGCACGGCGAATTCCTGGATGGCAGTTATATAGAGGGTCGACAGGTTCAATTCCTTTTTTTACCCAACAAGGAAAGGATTATTTAGTGAATGAAGAGGCGGTTGAGCTTATTCCTTATGGTTGTACCACCCTTCGTATTACTGAGTTCCCTATCCGGTAGTTTTTAATTATATAAATCACCCCAGATTCCAACCCAATATGTTTTCTATGGGATATAATCTGGGGTGTTTTTTATCTGGGAAGGCTTGCATTCCAAAAATTCATTTACTGAGGAATTGTACAACGCCAACGGTTCCATGACAAAAGATTTAAACAAAGAATAATTTGACAAATAGCTAATGGTCTTCCTGTTTACATCGATATCTTGTAAATGCCGTTATGACGTACGGAGATGAATGATTTGTTATCGTTGTAAATGAAGAAATCATTTTTTACAAAATTATTATCATCATTTTTCAGAAGAGTGACCTCTTTTGTACTCAAATCTAAGAGGTAATAACCGTCTAATTTTACTTCAGAGTCATAATCAAAGCTCTTAAAGAAGATCAGTTTATTGTCGCTTAAGTTGACTAAACGTGGGAAATTGTATTGTTTACCTTTTTCGAATGGTTCTTGAAAAACAATTGTATCATCTTTGTAGATTACCAACCGTCTATAGTCTGCTTTTTGATTATAATCGTAATAGGAATCGACAACAATATAATAACCCGAGTTTTCATCGGAATAAACTATGTAGGATAAATTGTCATTTATGCCTAATGTCTTCGTAAATTCGGCCTTATTAAAATCAAATGTATTGTTCTTTAAATAGATTTTCTCAAAACTATGTTCCCTTAAATTGGTCAAATCGGCAGTATATTCTTTTTTGGAGCCTTCATCGAAATTAATATACGAAACAGATTTTGATACAATGGGTTTTGAGATTATAATTGAATTGTTTACAACTCTCGAGAATCGGCCATAATCTGCGGATCCCCAATCAATAAATGAACTTTTTTTCGTGTTAACATTGTAATTGAGTATCGCACAGGAGTCCGCCTCCAAAAAGTGATTCTCGTAGTTTCGTGTACTTACAATCAGATCGTTATCGCTTTTTGAACGAATTAACAACGAAAAGAAATCCTCGTCTAAAACTTCCACCTTATTATCAGAAAGTGTAAGTCGTTTCAAAACGCATTTGTTATTGATATAGTCGTTGTAAAAAACTACATTTCTGGACGGAGACAGATCAAAATCCAGCAGTTGGTTGACCGAAACCAATTCTTCATAGTTGAGTCGGTTAGCGTATTCATGTTTGTAATAGTTTATTTTGAAATCTTCCTGGTAAAGGGTGTCGTTTACCTCCTGTGTAGCGCGAATTACAATTTCATAATTATCATTTGTATTAAAATCGTATTTGATGGAAGCTATTGAGATTCCTCTAATGTGCTCGTCTGCAACAAAAGAGCTTTTGACCAGCTCTTTGTCAGCTTTCTTCAATAAGAGAGAATAGGCTTTGCCTGCCTGAGAACGAATTGAGAAAGTAAACTTATCAGAGGCTGTCGGATTCAATTTAAAATCTAAATCATCGATTGTTTTTGCGACAATAGTCATTTCCTTAGAATTGTCATTAAGTATTTCATCGTTCGTACAGGAGAGCATAAAGAGCGGAGAAAATACAAGAATTAGAATAAGATACTTCATGATTCAAATGGTTAAGTTTAAAGTACTAAATTAATCTTTAAACAAAGGTATTAATTAAGAAATAATACGATATAATTATGTTATTGAAAATATCAATTTTAGTTTAATTTATGAATTCATTTCTTTGTTGAACGGGAATGGTTTGACGAAAAAAAGGCAAATGGAAGCTCCATTTGCCTTTTTTAGTGAGAGAAGGGGTATTGCCTTTATTTGGCGGGTTCCATTACTACTTCTACGGTATTGCCTTGTTTTAACAACGTTTTAGCCAGGGCCTGAATGCCGGCGGGGGTGATGGCTTTCAGGGTAGATTCGTAGGTTGTATGATCGTCTCGCTTTTTATCGTAGTAGGTGTCCAGGGTATTGAGCCAGTAGCTGTTTTCCTGCAATGCTTCGGCATGCTTTTTCAGCATATTTTCCTTTGTTTTGTTGAAGTCTTCCACGCGTGGTCCGGTTTCGGAAATTCTTTTCAGTTCGTTATGCACAATTGCATTCATCTGTGCACCTTTGGCCGGATCGGTGTCGAAGTAGGTTTGCAGGATCGTTTGTCCTTCGGGAAAGCTTGCAATCTTCACGGAAGTCTGCACGCCATAGGTTCCTCCTTCGTCTTCACGAACCTTTTCCGTGTAAACTAAATCGAGAATTTGTTTCAGCATGGTTATAGTCAGCCTGTTTTCCAAAGTAAAAGGCAGATTTCCGCTGAAGAAATTAACAATTGATGCCTTCGGTGTTTGCAAAGAGCGGGCAAAGTGATTGGTATAGGTGCCATTGCGCAATACAGGAACCTCTTTTACATTCCCTTTTTCCACCCGTTTCAATGAGGGAAGGGTAGCCAGGTATTGTTGTATAAAAGGTTTCAGCGTATCCGGATTTACATTTCCTACAAACGTGAAAATGAAGTCTGACGCGTCTGCGTATCTTTCTTTATACATGTCCAGGATACGTTGGTAGCTTATTTGCGCAAAGTCGACTTCTTTTAAACGTTGCACCCTGGGGTTTCCGTCGTAGATAGCTTTGGTAATCGTATCGCTAAAGGCAACCATCGGATTCAGTTCCAGGTTTTGAAGCTGGGATTTCATGCGTCCTTCGAAAGAGGTATAGGCTTCTGTATCCGGGCGCAAGGCTGTAAACTGAAGGTAGATAAGCTGACAAAGGGTTTCCAGATCGGCGGGAGTTGAGCGTCCATTCAGACTTTCGTTGTCCAATCCCAGACCTGCAGATAAAGAAACCTGCTTTCCTGCAAGTACTTTAGTCAAATCAGTAGCACTGAAATTGCCTAACCCACCAAGGCCGATTACTTCGTTAAAGAGCTTAAGGTTGGGTACATCCGCCTTTCCGAACAAGGTACTTCCACCCGGACTGGTAGCTGTCATCAGTATTTCATCTTTCTTATATTCGGTTTGTTTTACAACCACTTTAACGCCGTTTCCAAGGGTGAACACGGTAGATCCAAAGAGCGGATCAACCTCTTGCTTTGTAATTTTACCCGGGGCGGGAAGATTGGCAACCAACGGTTCGTTGGAAACAGTCTCCTTATACGGTTCTACGGCTATTTTTTGAGCCTTCATGAAGGTGCGAAGCAGTTCATCTTCCGAAGGGTAGGTGAGGCCTTCTTTTGCCGGACCCGTAAGCGAGATAACAATGTTTTTCTCCCCAATCATGTCCTGTATATACTGATTTACCTGTTCTACGGGAATGCCGGGTGCAATTTGGTTGATTAACGCATATTCCATTTCTATACCCGGAATGTAGCCTCCGTCTGTAAAGTGAGAAACATATTCGTTTGTATAGGCATCGTTTTTCTGTTTTTCGCGCTCATTGAACTGGGTTTCGTAGCTTTTCAGCACATTGATTCGTGCCCGTTCGTATTCCGAAGCTGTGAATCCGTACTGCTTAAGCCGTTGCGTTTCGGCAACCATGGCGGTAAGAGATTCGTTTATCTTTCCTTCTTTAGCCAGACAAGCTACCGACCACGCGTCTTTGGATTTGGCAATCATGTACTCGCCGTCCGATGCCTGTGCATCTACGAAGGGAGGATTTCCTTTCTGAAGAAGTTCATTGAACCGGTCGGTCATCATGGTACTGGCAACGTTGCGGATATAATCCATTACAAGTCCCATGGGAGTGGCGTACAAGTCGCGCGGCAGTTTATCGTGTTTATAGAAAAGATACAAAAGAATGTTGGAGGCCTCTTTGTCCGTTGCAACCGATACCAGCGGCAGATCGTTGTCGGGAACCTGATGCATCTCTCTTACGGCAGCGTTTACCGGTGATGGAATATCGGCAAACATAGTTTTTAAACGGGCTTCCACCACGTCAACGTCTACATCGCCTACAATGATTACCGATTGCAAATCGGGGCGGTACCACTTTTTATAATAGGCGCGAAGTTCGTCGGGCTTGAAATTATTGATAACATCGATCGAACCGATAGGCATACGGTTTGCATAACGGCTTCCCGGATACATTTTGGGCAGTTGCTGTTCCCATAAGCGAGCCTGCGCATCCTGACGTGTACGCCATTCTTCGCGGATAACGCCTCTTTCTTTTTCTATGGCCGTATCTTCCAACGCAATAAAGCCCGACCAGTCGTGCAGAATAAGTATGCAGGAGTCAACGACATCCTGTCGGGTTACCGGTGCATTCATTATCATATAAACGGTCTCGTCGAACGATGTATACGCATTCAGGTTTTCTCCGCCACGTATTCCAACGCTTTCAGTAAAGTCGTCGATGCCATGATTCGGGAAATTCTTTGATCCATTGAAGGCCATGTGTTCTAAAAAGTGAGCCAGACCAGCCTGCGAGTCTTCTTCCTGCATGGAACCTACTCGCTGAGCGATGTAGAAGTCGGCTCTTTCTTTAGGCTGTTCGTTGTGCCGGATGTAATAAGTTAATCCGTTGGTAAGCTTCCCATATCTCACCTTCGGGTCGATAGGAAGCGGTTGCATTTCCTGCTGAGCCATTACAGGCATAAAAATGCCGGCTACAAGCAACAATAATAATAAAGTACGATTTTTCATTCTGAATAAAGTTATTAATTTGTCTCCATTACGCGGGGAGGGTTTCTTATTCAAGAAACAAAAATAACTGATAATTTTAATATTTAATATATTTTGACTTATTTCTTGTTTGTTTTTGTTTGATTAAAGCTTTTTGGCTAAAACATGCATGTTCTTTAACATGTTTTATTTGAAAAAGACTTGACAAAACTCGCTTAAGCCTGTATCTTTGCATCGTGGTTTTTTCATAATAGTATTAGATTTAAGGTTAACAAAGTTTGGTTAGGGGATGTCGGGATGACATCCTTTAATTGTTTATAGGGGGAGTGATCTCCCTTTTTTATTTTATAAGCTTATACATGCCGCCCGGCATGGTTTTAATTTCTCCGTTCATTTCGAGTTCAAACAGCTGAGCCGACAATTCTCTTACCGGCATATTCAGTGAAATGGCAATCTGATTAATATGAAGTTCCTTTTTCTCTTTAAGTAGCGCAACAATGGGATGATTGTTTTCATCTTCAAAACAAAGGCTGGCTTGTTGAGGCGAAGTGGCAGGCTTTTCGCTGGTTTCCCACCGAAGGGAGGCAATCAGATCGGCGGCGCAGGTTATTAGTCCCGCTTTGTTTTCCCGTATTATCTTGTTACACCCCTTGGATTGTTCGTCTTTAACCCTTCCCGGAAATGAATATACATCGCGCCCATAGGAGAATGCGATGTCTGCGGTAATAAGAGATCCCCCCTTTTCCGACGATTCGATCACGATGGTCGCTTCGGAAAGTCCAGCTACGATACGGTTCCGTTTTACAAAATTCTGTTTATCCGGATTGGTTCCACTGGGAAAGTCGGTTACCAGTCCCCCCTGTTGAAGCATTTCTACTGCGGTATTCCGGTGAACGGCCGGATAGATACGGTCCAATCCGTGGGCCAGCACCCCTACAGTTGGCAGTCCGTTCTGCAGTGCACTGCGATGCGCACAGATATCAATTCCGTAAGCCAGACCGCTTATCACCAGCAAGTCGGGGAAGTGAACAGCCAATTCCCGAAGCAGCGCTTCGGTAAGTTCTTTGCCGTAATTGGTAGCATTGCGTGTACCCACTATACTGATTACCCGGGGCACATCCAGATTAATATTCCCTTTGCTGTAGAATAAAACAGGAGCGTCTTCGCACTGGTGTAAGCGCATAGGGTAGGAGTCGTCTGTAAAGAAGTGGCAGTCTATTTTATTCTTTTCGGCAAAAGCAAGCTCCGCTTCCGCCCGTTGCAATACATCGGCCTTCTGAATCTCGGCCGATATAGCCGGACCGATACCCGTAATAGTTTCGAGCAGGTGTCTTTTCTCTGTGAAAATGGCTTCCACATCACCTAAAGCTTCCAGAAGATGGCGGGCAAGAATGTCGCCCACCCCGTTTATCATAGTAAGGCCAATTTGGTAAATTCGTTTGTCTGTCATAGTGGTTGTTTCATGTAATAGATAATCATGTAAGGTTATGTCTTTTCAAAAGATCGTCGAAATACTCGCCGCGGGTAAGTCGCCCGTTGTCTACCACCACCGATTCTACCACTCCTTTTACGGAAAGCGCACCGTCGCTGTCGCGGTAAATATCCTGAATAAACTGCAGCCGGGGCCCGTTCTTCACGATATTCAGGCAAGAGGTAAATGTATCGCCGCTGCGAAGCGCATTTTTGTATTGGATATCCACCCTCGAAACGAAGGCATCAATTCCTTTCTCGTGCATGGCCCCGAAATTCTCGCCCAGTGATTCAAGAAACTCATGGCGGGTATGTTCCAGATAATGCTGGTAATTGGCATTGTTTACAACACCTTGCAGGTCGCATTCGTAATCGCGGACCTTCATTGTTAGTTTAAACAAGTATGTTTTCATCGTTGAATCTCTAAAATAAAAATCAGACCCTTGCTTTAACAGCAAAGATCTGATTCAATAGTATGGTTTGTTATTTAAATTCTTTTTTCTGTTCTACAGGAACCATTTTGTAAAGACGGTCGGAAGGACGTACCTTTTCGTTTACCTTAAAGGAGAAGCGTTCGCCTTTCACGGTTTCTTCCACCGGTTTCATATCAACCCGAATCTCTTCGATCTTCTGCATAACAGCACCGGTAGTCGGACCCGAAATCAATATATCGTCGCCCACCTTCAGCGAGCCCGATTCCATTTCGAATTCGGCAACACCCAGTGAATTGAAATATTTCACACCTTTGGCCACATATACTTTGCGTTTGGTTGAACCAGAACCATATTTGCTGCTCCATTCGCCCAAACGTTGTCCCAGGTAGTAACCATCCCAGAAACCCCGGTTAAATACAGAAGCCAGACGTTCGTCCCAGTCAGCCACCTTCTCGTCCGTAAAGGAATCGTTGCAATAGGCCTGAATCGCTTCCTTGTAGCAAGATACCACTGTACGAACATATTCCGGTCCGCGGGCACGTCCTTCAATCTTGAACACACGTACACCCGCATCAAGCATTTTATTCATGAAATGGATGGTCTTCAAGTCTTTGGGAGACATGATATATTGGTTGTCTATGTCCAGCTCGATGTTGCTTTCCTTATCTTTTACATTATAACCGCGACGGCAGATCTGCATGCAAGCTCCCCGGTTAGCCGAAGCATTCATTTCGTGCAGGCTGAGGTAACATTTACCCGAGACAGCCATACACAAAGCACCGTGCGCAAACATTTCGATACGTATTAATTCGCCGTTCGGACCTTTTATCTGCTGTTCCTGGATCTGTTTGAATATTTCGCTAACCTGTTCGAGGTTTAGTTCGCGTGCCAGTACAACTACATCGGCAAACAGCGAATAAAACTTTAACGCTTCCACGTTGGAAATATTAAGCTGGGTAGAAAGATGCACTTCCACACCAATGCTTCTTGCATAACTCATAGGAGCAACATCCGAGGCAATGATTGCAGAAACATCGGCATCCTTTGCCGCATCGATGATTGTCCTCATTAAGGACAAATCCTCTCCGTATATAACTGTGTTAACAGTAAGGTAGCTTTTAATTCCGTGCTCTTTGCAGATTCCAACTATCTTATGTAAATCTTCTGTAGTAAAATTATTGGACGAACGTGAACGCATGTTCAGTCCTTCTATACCGAAATAAATTGAATCGGCACCCCCTTGTATAGCAGCCATCAGTGATTCGTACGAACCAACCGGCGCCATTATTTCAAATTCTTTTTCGCTCAAGTTATTGATGTTTAATGATTACAGGGTGCAAAGTTACAAAAAATTAGTTCCATCCGGTAATGGTTCGGATAAAAGGAGTAAGTTCGCCGGCACCTTTGTATTGCTGAGCCTTGGACGGATGCCAGCAGGCACCGTATCCCAGACTTCCGTCGGTTGGCGTTAAATCAAAGCGGTATACCTGCTTATCTCCGGCTGCTTTTGCTTCTTCGGCCACCCGGTTAAGGGCTGTTTGTACATCGGCAAGCGGTTTTCCATTCAGCATACATCCGCTTAAGAGAATTATCTTTGCTTTTGGATAGTATCCACGCAGTGTTTTAAGAAAAGAACGGTAGCCTTGTTCCAGCAATTGGGTATCGTAGGGCAGGGTACTCACATCGTTTGTTCCCAGATTCACACAAACAACATCGGGTGTATAACGGTTAAAATCCCATACTTCGGTCGAATCCGTAAACAGAGTCTGGGCATACATGGCAGGCATGCAGTCGGGATTTCCTGCTTTGGGACCGTTATAATTGCGGTAGATGCCAATTCCCGAACGGGCTACGACCAGACTTTGCGCATGTAGCACCCGGGCTGTTGCAGCGGCATAGGTATAATAATGGTTTTCGGTTTCATCTTTAAAAGGAGCATTTGGATCTGTTACTTCCGTTCCAAAGCCACAAGTGATGGAATTGCCGATGAATTCGATCTTTCTTTGTGGAAGAACAGGGGCTTCCGGTAGTGTTTTGCCCGAATTTAATATAAAGCCACGGAATTCGGGGCGGCGTTGGTAGCCTTCATAAGCGAGACTGATGGTTAAATCGTGAAGGGCGTCGGTTAAATTGTCTGCCAGCAAAACAACCGAATCGTTTTCGAGTGAGGCAACCTTAAAGGGTTCTTGCTTATCAATTTCCACCATAAAATAACCACTGTTCGGCTTTACGCGCATAGAAAGTGAAGTCCCTTGAAAACGGGCCCTTATTTGTATGCCGGGGTATGTAAAGCAGGGAGATTCGGGATTTGTAAAACTAACCCGGCCAATATAGGAAATATTTGGGTGGTTTGCGGGGATAACGACTGGCTCTGATGAGCTTTGGGCGTGGCTTGTTGCGAATAACAGCACGCCAAAAATGAACAAAAAGACTTGAAAACGGTTCTTTTTCATAACATTAAGAATTTATAGCGCGGCAAATATACATTATTCTTCTAAGAAAAGCCGTACTTTTGCCGCCGATATACAAGATATCACAGTGGATAAGGTTGTTATTTACAGCAGAATGTGATTGATAACAAGCCTGTTTCCTTATTCCTTTATTTTATAAAAATTATCAGCAAAATGAAAATTGGTACTATAGATTTAGGTGATCGTCCCGTATTTCTTGCACCCATGGAAGATGTTACAGATATAGCATTCCGGTTGATGTGCAAAAAATTTGGGGCCGATATGGTTTATACGGAGTTTGTTTCCAGCGATGCGCTGATACGTAATGTATCTAAAACACAGCAGAAACTTACCGTTGCCGAAGATGAGCGCCCGGTGGCTATTCAGATTTACGGTCGGGAAGTGGAATCCATGGTGGGCGCGGCTAAAATATGCGAAGCCGCGCGGCCGGATATTCTGGATATTAATTTTGGCTGTCCCGTAAAAAAAGTGGCCGGAAAAGGTGCCGGATCGGGTATGCTGCGCAATATTCCACTTATGCTTGAAATTACCCGCGAGGTGGTAAAGGCGGTGAACATTCCTGTTACGGTTAAAACCCGTCTTGGATGGGATAACGACAGCAAGATTATTGTCGACCTGGCGGAGCAGCTTCAGGATTGTGGCATTGCCGCCCTTACGATTCATGGCCGTACACGTAGCCAGATGTATACGGGCGAAGCCGACTGGGAATTGATCGGACAGGTGAAAAATAATCCACGGATGCATATTCCGATTATCGGAAACGGAGATGTTACTTCGCCCGAAATATGCAAGGAACGTTTCGATACCTATGGGGTGGATGCGGTAATGATTGGACGCGGCAGCATTGGCCGTCCATGGATTTTTAAGGAGGTAAAGCATTATATGCAAACGAATGAGCTGCTTGAGGCTGCTCCCTTTGAATGGTATCTGGATGTGTTGAAAAAACAAGTTATGCAAAGTATCGAACGGTTGGATGAGCACCGGGGTATTTTACATATCAGACGCCATCTTGCTGCTACTCCGTTGTTTAAGGGAATTGCCGATTTTAAGTCGACCCGTATAGCCATGTTACGTGCTGAAACAGTTGGCGAGTTGTTTGGAATTCTGGATGAAATACCCGAAAAGTTCGGGATATGTTCCAAAAATGTTTGATTTATATCAAATTTGCATGCTTATGAAACAATAACACAATTAATTGTATCAATACTTGATTGAATATGGAAGAGTTCGTTTTATATTTGCAACGAGTTTTTTTCATAGTATTTTAGATCTAAGGTTAACAAGTCTTTGCATAGAAGGAATCGGGAGATTGTTTCATTGAAAAGCAAAAAAAATTGCCTTCTCAACCGGATAGTTGAGGAGGCTTTTTTATTTTTATAAATTTATTGCTTTACATGTAACCTTTATACGTATATTAACGTCTTATTTCAAGATAAGAAATATAAATTGTAAAGTTATGGTTAATAAGAGATTCGTTTGGCTGGCTGTTCTCGTGATGGTTACTCTAAGCAGCTTGGCCTCTGCCAGCATTAAAGGAAATGGTACAATGATGACCAAAGAAATAAAAGTCTCTGAATATACGTCAATTCGTATGGGGGGCAATATTTCTACCTCTTTCGGAAATATGGTGAAGAGTCTTTTTTCGGGCGAAAACAAGGATAGTGCGACACCCATTTTTATTTATACCCAGAAAGCCGGAAGTCCTACAGTAAAAGTCACGATCGATTCGAATTTGTATGACTACCTGGATATACATGTAGAGAATCGCCAGTTGGTTGTTGGAACGAAAAACAATAAACAACTAAATCCTACCCGTTATGAAATTCGCAGTCATTCTGCTTCTTTGAATGAGGTAAAGGTCGGAGGCAGTTCCGATTTCCGTATCGACGGACAGCTTACTACAAATGCCCTGACCCTTAAGATTTCTGGCTCCGGTTCTATCCGTGCCAAGGAAAATGTGAAGTCGGGAACGATTAATGCCGGCGTTAGCGGAAGCGGTAATTTGTATTTGACTAACCTTCTGACCAATGATCTTGAGGTGCGAATATCGGGAAGCGGAAATGCCAATCTGGGTGGAAGTTCGCAACGGGGAGATTTCGCGGTTTCGGGAAGTGGCAATGTGAATGCCTATGATTGCCGGATAAATGAGCTGTCCTGTTCGGTATCCGGTAGTGGCGACATGAAAGTGCAGGCATTAAAAAGGCTAAAAGCATCGGTATCGGGAAGTGGAGATGTTGCTTATAAAGGAACTCCTGCCGTCGATATCCATACATCCGGTTCCGGATCAATTCATCAGGTTAACTAATCATAAAATAAAACTTAAAATGAAAACAAAAGCATTATTTCTATCAACCTGTATGATGTTGTTGATGGCTTGCGGGTGCTCCATGCATGTTATAAAGGGTGATGGAAACCTTGTAACAGAAACCATTGCTATCTCTGATTACTCGGAGGTGTCTGTCAATGGTGGAAGTCTGGAATACATCTATCAGCAGGCAGACTCGGTTCCTTCTCTTGAAATTACGATTGACAAGAATCTTAAAGAGAATCTTGAAGTTAAAGTTGAGGGAGATAAACTAATTATCCGCCCGATAAAAAGGGGAATGAATCTTAGTCCGACAGCCTTTATCATTAAAAGTAGCTCTGCTCATTTGAATAAAGTGGAATTTGCCGGCAGTGGAAAGTTTACGGTTGCCTCTCCGCTTACTACGACTAATCTTGATGTGAGCCTTGCCGGCAGCGGAAATATATTTTTGGAAGATACCACTCGTGCCCAGAAAGTAAGCGTCGACATGGCTGGTAGCGGTAAATTTACTGCCACTTATATCGAAAGTAATGAATTGGGTGCTAAGATAGCAGGTTCAGGAGCAATAGCACTTGCCGGAAAAGTACATACTTTCTCCCTGGATATTGCCGGCAGTGGCGATGTTAGTGCTTTCGATTGCGAAATATACGACTTTACATCTAATATAGCCGGCAGTGGCAAAGTGGATGTTACAGTAACAAACAGCATCAAATCGTCGGTTGCCGGCAGTGGAAAGATCCGCTATAAAGGTCCTGCAACTCAGATTGAAAGCTCCAATATGGGTTCAGGGAGTGTGACGAAAGTAGACTAGTTTACTTAAGCCATCCTTCTTTACGATACCATTCTATGCTCTCTTCCAGTCCCTTTCTTAAAGGGTAAGAGGCGATAAAACCTAAGTCATCCTGCAGCGGCGTAACATCACAAATCCAGTTACGTTGCTTCAGGATGATGTATTTATCCGTATTTAACGTCATTTCTTTTCCCAGCAATTTTCCTATCTGCTCCGAACACCAACAGGCAACTTTTACCAGTCCAAGGGGGATTCTGGCGTGAATAACTTTCTTTTTTCCCAGCAGTTCCTGAATTAAGTTGGCAAATGATTCGTCAGTATGTTGGTCTCCGTCGGCAACAAAATAATGCTTGTTTTTTATTTGCTCGTTTTCAATGGCCATAAAAGCAACGGTTGCCAGATCCTTTACGTAAATAAAGGTGATGCGCTGAGGGGTGAAGCCTACTGCCAGGTCTAAGCCGGACTGAATGCTTTTTATTTCAAGGAAATAATCCCGGTCGCCTGGTCCGTATACACCGGTTGGACGAAGTATTATCCATGGAAAGTACTTTTGGTCGCGCACATAATGTTCTGCTTTCAGTTTGCTTTGTCCGTATACTGTGTTTGGGTTCTGGGTGTCGGAAAGACTGAAAGGGGTAAAATTTACCTCGTCGCCTAATCCGAAGCTGCTGAGGCTGCTCATCAGAATAAACTTTCGCGGAGCACATCCGGATGCATGGAGCGCTTCGAGAAGATTACGGGTGTGTTCGGCATTGACACGGAAGAAGTTCTCTTTTCGGAGGGTTTTGGTTAAGCCGGCATTGTGAATTACATAATCCCATGCTCCATGTAAACCCGCGTATTCCGAAAGTTGTTCGGTAAGTTTCTTTGGATCGTCGTATTTCAGGTCTATAAACCGAATACGTTTATCCTGTAATCGGGCCCTGCTACTGGTGGCACGTATACCTGCCCAGGTTTCGTATCCTCTTCGCAGCGATTCTTCTACCAAAAAGCTACCTATAAATCCACTTGCTCCTGTAATTAATACCTTCATCAGTACTTCTTTTTATGCAAAAGTAGTATTTTTTTTTAAAAAGCGAACGGTCTGTATCCACTGCTGCTAAAAGCATCGGGATGCAGACCGTTTTTATGATTCAGGTGTATTACTCTTTCCAGACCAATACGCCTGCGGTAGGTATTTGTTTCTCTCCAACCAAGACTTTTGCCTTGTCGTTTAATGGGAAATCGAATGCAACAGGACCATAATTTACGGCAATCCCGAATCCGTCGCGGTATTCCATCCATACTCCCTCGGGAAGATCCAGCAAGGAGGTATTGTTAAGCGCATATACCCGTTTCAACACTTCTTTTTCCAAAGAACCGTCGCGACTGTCCACTCCCACATAGGTAATGCTTCCTTTTCCTAACGTACGATGGAGAACGGCCGCTTTACCGGCATAGAAATCGTTTACGTAACTTCCCCATACTTCGGTCTGCGCTTCGGGAGTGAATACTTCTCCCCAGCTTGCCCATGGATAGTTTTTTCCGTTTAGGCTTACCGCACCCGGATCCGAAGGAACCAGCAAATCAAAGAAATCCATTTTGGCTCCGATCAACTCGGCGATTTTCCCTCCGAAAGGAAGTTCAAACAACCTGTCGGAACGATCTTTTTGTCCGCTGCGGCACGTAAGGATCAGATGCCCTCCCTGTTTTGCATAGGTAGTCCATTTTTCAATCAGTTGATCGTCTACCAATTGGTAAGCAGGAGCAATTAATACAGGATATTTGCTCCAATCGGCGCTTTCATTGATTACATCAACCGGCGCGCCAAAGCTTTTAAGAGGTTTGTAATACTTTTGGATGTGACTGTCTGTGTTCCATTCCTGCGTTTGTTTTTGTTTGCTCATACTCCAGGTATTGTCCACGTTATACAAAATAGCCGTTTTGCGTTTTACATAGGTTGCCGGTTGGGTAGCTTTCGCATTGTATTCCTTACGGAGTTTGGCTATATCTTTTATAAACTGCTGGTATTCCAATCCACCCCGAGACGGAGTAACACCATCGGTTCCTACGATGCCTGCGTGATACTGTTCGTCCCCGTAGATAGGCTGACGGAACCGGTAGGTGCATGTAAAGTCGCTGCCTCCTGCAAAAACGGACCATAACCACAGGCGAACGGCTCCCGGATAGGGTTGCGGATTAATGCTGCCCCAGTTTACCTGCCCCGGCTGAAGCTCCATTACTCCGTAAATACCTCCGATCGGACGGAAAAAATCGTTTGCAAATGGAATCAGCATGGGATCGCCAATACGATATCCCTTTTGACCGATACCCAATCCTCCTGAAACGATATAGCGAGTATAGCTGTAAAAGTCGAACAATTTGGACAAGCCAATGTGTCCGGCCTGGTAGTCGGGGATATAGTTAGAGGTAATCCATTGATCCGGATTGCTGAACTTACGTATTTCGGCTGCTTGTTCATCCAGAAAAGAAGCCGTTTGATAGGCGTTAAACCGTCTGAAATCCAACATCTGATGCGGATTTTGCCCCCAGTTGGAAGGTAATGGAAAGTTAATCTGATCAAAAGAGCTGTAAATCTGACTCCAGAAAGCTGTTCCCCAGGTCTTGTTCAGCTCTTGAATATTGTTGCTGTACTTGTTGCGCAGGAAAGAACGGAACCGCAATAAGGCATCTTCATTAAAATCCTGGCGAACACCTGGCTCATTGTCGAGCTGCCAGCCGATAACCCGGGTGTCTTTTCCGTATCTTTTGGCCAGTTCGGAAATCATTTTCAGCGAATATTGGCGATAAAATGTACTGGAGAATGAGGCATGCTGCCGGGATCCGTGGTCTGTGGTTGTCCCATTCTCATTCTTGATCAGAATCTCCGGATGCTTGCGGGTGAGCCAGACAGGAGGTGTGGCTGTGGAAGTGCACAAGATTACTTTCAGGTTGTGTTTGGCAGCCAATGTAACAGCCTTATCCAGCCAGGCAAAATCGTACTTACCCTCTTCGGGTTCCAATTGTGCCCAGGCAAATTCGGCAAAGTGCGTAAACTCGAATCCCATTTCGGACATTTTTTGCAAATCGCGGTCCCACTGACTTTCATCCCAGTGTTCCGGATAATAATAGGCTCCCACAGTCGTTAAGTCCTTTTTGGGGAAAAATACCTTTTTCTCTTGTGCGTACAAAGCACAAACAAACAATACTAATAAGATAGAACACAGTGATTTTCGCATGGTTTTTACGATTTAATTGATATTACAATAAAATAAAAAGGGCACAACTCATTTAGCTGTGCCCTTTCTTAACTACGGTGCACGTTTATACTTTCTTTTCAACAACAGCTTGTACAACATTTATGACATAGTCGCCCAATTTCTCGCATTCTGCAACCATATCCATGTAATATACACCAACCTGGTAATCGTATTGCTTAAGGTTGATATCTTCCATGTTTTTGATCTTAAGCTGATTGCGGTAGTTGTTAATCTCGTTTTCAATATTGTAAGAAACATTGATGTCATCATGAACTACCTCCGCTTTGTGGAGAACGATATTCATTTGTTTGATCGACTCGTCAACAATGGCAAACATCTGATCCATGTTATGATTCAACATTTCAGTGAATTCACCCTTACCTTCGTTTCGGCGTCTTATTGCACGAGCCAGATTATTGCATGAATCTGCAATACTTTCTATTTCGGTAACAGCACGTAACATGGTGCGTATCTCCTCTTTACTTTCCGAGCTCAACCTGCCTTCCGAAACAAAAGTAAGATAATTCGCAATTTCTATTTCCATCCGGTCGCTAATACTTTCATATTTTTCAATCCGGCTGTATATTTTAAGGAAATTATCTTCATTTGATTCGTAGTAAAGATCTTTTACCATACCGAACATCCGGTAAGTACGCTCGCCATAAACGGCAATTTCTTTTTTTGCCTGCATCAGCGAAAGCTCGGCAGTCGAAAGAATACCGGAAGGGATGTATCGTAACTGAAACTCCTCTTCTTCGTCAGTGGTTTTTGGTTTAATGATTGCCGAACATACGTAAACATAAAAGTTTACAAACCAAACCATGATACAAATATTGGCGATGTTGAACATGGTGTGGAACAGCGAGAGCCCATAAGAAACGGATACCTGTAAGGATAATAGCTGTTTTTGCAATGCAATCAGCTTCGGATCACTCAATTCTGCATTTGAAGTGATAAGAGATATTGTTCTGGAATCAAGATTGGCCAGAAATTCAGTCATCTGATGCGGATCTCCCGGACCATAATTTGTAACGATCCACGAAACCATTTGGGTAAATGGGTAAAACAGAGCCATTACCCAGAGTACGCCAAAAACGTTGAACATTAAATGAGCGATGGCAGCTCTTTTTGCTGATGCATTTGCGGGGATTGCAGCAATGTTGGCTGTAATGGTGGTCCCGATGTTTTCGCCTAATATCATTGCTGCTGCCATATCAAACGGAATCCATCCTTTTGTACACATAATTAATGTGATGGCTACGGTTGCACTGGATGATTGGACAATGACGGTAAGAAGACTACCTATCCCAAGGAAGATAAGTAGGGAAGTATACCCCATGGAGGTGTAGTTCTGAAGAAAGGCGAGTATCTGAGGATTGCTTTGCAGGTCGGGGACAGAATCCTTTAAATAAGATAATCCCATAAAAAGGAAAGCGAAACCCATTAAAAACTCTCCAATCGACTTACGCCGGCTTTTCTCTGAAAAAATAAGAGGAATGCTTAGTCCGATGAGCGGAATGGCAAAAGCGCTTATGTCTACTTTGAATCCAAAAAGAGAAATAATCCAGGCGGTAACCGTGGTTCCGACATTGGCCCCCATAATTACTCCGATTGATTGAGCCAAGGAAAGAAGTCCGGCGTTTACAAAACTGACAACCATCACGGTTGTAGCACTGGATGATTGAATTAGTGCAGTAATTAAAACGCCTGTAAGAACGCCTGTCACTCTGTTGGAAGTCATGGCGGAGAGGATTCCACGCATTTTATCCCCTGCGACCTTCTGAAGCCCTTCGCTCATTATTTTCATTCCGTACAGGAATAAACCCAGCGAACCGATAAGCGTCAGAAAATCAAAAAATGAATAGTCCATTTAAAAATCATTTAATTGGATAGTAAAATCCGATTTATATTCCTAACTTTATGGTGCAAAATTATTAAAAATGTTGAAAAGTTATGGCGGAAACGATCACAATCTACTGTAAGAATAACAATATATACAAAGAGGTCCCCCTGGGTTCTACTTTGCTGGACATTTATGCTGCAGTAGGAAGTCCGCTTGTGCATCGCCCGATGAATGCCCGAGTGAACAATAAAGTAGAAGGACTTACCTTCAGGTGTTATTATCCTAAGGATGTCGAGTTTGTTGATTATACCCAATTGTCTGGATTACGTACTTATGTACGGTCGCTGTGTTTTATTTTTTCCAAAGCAGTACACGATGTATTGCCAACGGCAACCCTTAATCTGGAACATCCTGTTTCCAAAGGGTATTTTTGTAAGATACACAACGGCAAATCGATCGATCATCAGACTATTGAGAAGATCAGAACGAGAATGCGGGAGATAATTGATTCCGATATTCCTTTCCGGTTTAAGAATACCCGGACTTCCGATGCTGTTAAGCTGTTTCATGAAAGGGGGTTGTATGATAAAGAGCTGTTGGTGGAAACAACCGGAATGCCTTATACCATGTACTACGATTTAGACGGGTATATCAATTATTTCTACGGTTGTCTGACTCCTTCTACAGGATATATTCAGTTGTTTGATATAGTCCCTTATTTCGACGGGGTCCTTTTGCGTATTCCAAAACGTTCCAATCCGATGGAACTTGAACCGGTAATACAACAAGACAAAATGTTTCAGGCCTATAAGGAGCATCTTACTTTGCTTGAGACAGTAGGCTTAAGTAATGTAGGCGATTTAAACGTTGCCATCCGGAAAGGCTTAACTCCCGAGATTATCATGGTATCTGAAGCCATGCAGGAGAAGGCTGTAGCCAAGATTGCCGAAGAAATTGCAGGTCGTTTCAAAGACGGTGTGCGGGTGGTACTTATTTCGGGACCGTCGTCGTCGGGTAAAACCACTTTCTGTAAACGGCTTCAGATTCAGCTTATCACCAACCTGATTCATCCTGTCAGTATTTCGCTGGACGATTATTTTCTGAACAGAGAGCATACTCCGAAGGATGAGAAAGGAGAGTATGACTTCGAGTCGCTTTACGCGCTTGACCTTCCGTATTTTAACAGCGATCTTCAAAAAGTAATCGACGGTGAGGAGGTGGAACTTCCTACCTTTAGTTTTGAAACCGGATCGCGAATGTACAAAGGTAATAAACTGAAAATGGAGAAGAACTCTATGCTGATTATTGAAGGAATACATGCCCTTAATCCTGAGTTAACCCCTACGATTGACGATCGCTATAAATATAAAGTGTATGTTTCGGCGTTGACTTCCATTTCGCTGGATAACCATAACTGGATTCCTACCACCGACAACCGGTTGTTAAGGCGAATTGTCCGCGATTACCGTTTCCGGGGGTATTCGGCCAAAGAAACCATTGCCCGTTGGGAGAGTGTACGGAAAGGTGAAGACAAATGGATTTTTCCTTTCCAGGAGAATGCGGACGCTATGTTTAACAGTGCCATGCTCTACGAGTTGGCGGCTTTGCGAAAATATGCCGAACCAATCCTTATGGAAGTAATGGAAATAGAAGAAGAGAATGCGGAGGCTTACCGTTTGATTCGTTTTCTGCGTTACTTTAATTATATCCACGAAACAGAACTTCCCGCCACCTCGTTGTTACGGGAATTCTTGGGAGGCAGCAGCTTCCGTTACTAACAGCTTTCTGTTTTTAACGGACAGAAAAGACTTTCTTAAATTTATGCAGGGCCCCCGATGGGTGGTATATCTCTGCATAGAGAATATAAAGACCGGTGGGGAGTTTTTCTCCGCCGGTACCTTTTCCATCCCATCTCAATGTGCCTTGCTGCCCGATTAATTCGTTGTTTTGAACCCTTGCCACCTGTCTGCCAGCCGGATCAAAGATAAATATCCGGCAACTATACCCCGATTGATCAGCCTGGTAAGCAATTGTATAGGCATCTCCGCCAGGGGCTAATACCGGAGTGTCTATGCCCACGACTGGTCCGTTCTTAATCACGCCGAACTGGGTATTGAGGTAGCCAGGAGTTCCATGCCCCTCTTCTGCGGCTGCCGATGCCCAATTTTCCGAACTTTGGGTAGCAGCTTCCGGATCAATCCGTTCCAATGCAATTCCTCTGCTATCGGTAACAAAGGCACTGTGCCATTTTGAATTGTATGACAGTTCGTCAATCACTTCCTCTGTTTCTGTATTGATCAGAACAAGCGTGGAGGATGTGTTAGCCAGCACAGGTAGTTTAACCGAATGCACTTTTTCAGGATTTGGAGAAGCATACTGGGAATGGACCCCATTCTTGTCTTTCGAAACTACCAGAAAATCTTCTTTCTCCATTGAAAGCGCAAGTTCGGAAAGTGGATACAGTGTGCTAAGCGTACCCTCTGTTTTTCGGGTGGCAATAGCAAGTTTGGCAACCGAAAGAGATTTGCCGCTGCGGTTATACAGTTCAATGTATTCGCTGCCTCCTGTTCGGGGATCAGGTAAGATTTCATTAAAGATGATTTCGCGAAATGTGATATCCGCCGAAGCATCGGGCTCTTCCTCCCCGGGATTTTCTTCTTCCGGCTCTTCAGGTGTATTCTCTTTTGTAAACGTAAAGCTTAAACAAGCATCTTCCAAAAGATTTCCGGCAAGGTCGGTTATGTTGTCTAAGCATAAGGTGTACTCTTTGCCAGACTCAAGGACTCCGGGCGTATGAACCAAGACTTTCGTGGCCGAGGTTGAATCGGCTTCAAGAGCTGCTTCACCCCTGTTTTCGATTGTACAAGAGGCTGAAGATATGCGTACCGCTTCGCTGAAAGTAAATAAGAGCGTGGAGTCGGATACGGTTTCAATTTGCGAAATAGATGGGGGAGTCGTGTCTGCTATTACGGATGAATCTCCCGAAACTCTGATGTTGTCGAAGGCAAAATGATAGCTGCGGGTCTTACTGTACCGGCAGTTCAGTTTAAAAATACCGGAGGGAGGAATGGATAGTTGTTTAATCGTGGTATCCCCTTCGTGAATGAATGCTGGTTCTCCCGCTAAGCGGGTATAGAGTTTCCATGTATCTCCGTTGGCAAGCAGTAGCTTTACACGCACATTAACCTCTTCCTTATCAAGTAAGTCCATCCGTCCTTTTATGAGCCTTTTGGCTGTACCCGATCCTTTTACACTGTATAGAGATATATTGTCGTCGTTATGTCCAACTTGAATATAGTAGTGGGTCTTGTCCGGATCTGTATCCTTGCCCGACGAAATAACATAAATACGGGCATTATTTGCATTGGAAGAATTGCAATACAATTGAACATCCAGTTCCCATTCCATGTTTTTAGTATAGGTTACAGGCAATTGAACCGATGCATTGCCTTGTTCGTACATATCATCCAGCTGAAGCCATCCGTCTTGAGTGATGTAGTATAAACTGGTATCTCCTTTCCATGCATTGGAGGCGGTAATATAAGTTGACGGAAAAGTTTCGGTAATTTGCGATTTTGTTAAAAATGAAAGCGAACAGAGCAATAATATAAAGAATTGTTTCATAATAATAAGGTTTTGTAGAAAATAGTATATCTTTGCAAGCCGATTTTTGGTATAATCGGTAACTGTGCCCAAAAAGTACAAAGATATATAACTATTCCATTTAGAACGAAATAGTACTGATTATTTTTAAATTTAAAATTGTGCTCAAAATGAAAGTAGCAATTGTTGGTGTCAGCGGAGCAGTAGGACAAGAATTCCTACGTGTGCTAGACGAGAGAAACTTCCCGATGGATGAGCTGATCCTTTTTGGTTCATCCCGTAGTGCCGGACGTGTTTATACATTTAAAGGTAAACAGTACACCGTCAAAGAGCTCAAGCATAACGACGACTTTAAAGGGATCGATATTGCTTTCGTTTCGGCAGGAGGAAGTACTTCCGTTGAGTTTGCGGAAACCATTACCAAGCATGGTGCGGTGATGATCGACAACTCAAGTGCTTTCCGTATGGACGCAGATGTGCCTTTGGTAGTTCCCGAGGTAAATCCAGAAGATGCATTGACTCGTCCCCGTGGTATTATTGCCAACCCAAACTGTACAACCATTCAGATGGTAGTCGCTTTAAAGGCAATTGAAGGTATTTCTCACATTAAGAAAGTACATGTTTCAACCTACCAGGCTGCCAGCGGTGCAGGAGCAACTGCCATGGCAGAGTTGATAAAACAATACGAACAGATACTGAAGGGCGAAGAACCCACAGTAGATAAGTTTGCTTATCAGCTGGCATATAACCTGATTCCTCAGGTTGATGTATTTACCGAAAATGGTTATACAAAGGAGGAGATGAAGATGTACCACGAAACACGTAAGATTATGCACACGGATATTGAAGTAAGTGCAACTTGTGTACGTGTTCCGGTTATGCGTGCTCACTCTGAAACGACTTGGGTGGAAACAGAACGTCCAATCAGTGTTGAAGAGGCTAAAGAAGCTTTTTCGAAAGCAGAAGGTGTAATTTTGCAAGATAATCCTGCAACTAAGGATTACCCAATGCCTTTGTTCGTGGCAGATAAAGAACCTGTTTATGTTGGTCGTATCCGCAAGGATCTTACCAATCCAAACGGACTTACTTTCTGGACGGTAAGCGATCAGATTAAGAAAGGTGCCGCTTTGAACGCTGTTCAGATCGCAGAATACCTTATTAAGGTAAAGAACGTAAAATAAGATTATCTTATCAAATAACTAACAGGCCGTTTCATTAATGAGACGGCCTTTTTTTGTCTATACTAACTATTTGATTGCCAAAAAATGAATTTTCCTCCTTCAAAAAGAGGATGTATTTTCAGTTTTTATCCAAAAAGTGAAGGCTATGATGGCAAAAGTGAAGGATTTTTAGTGAAAAGTGAAGGCTATTTAGAGCTGGCCTTCACCGACAGGTGCTTGATTATCTGATTGATAAGGGCAAAAGTGAAGGAGTGAAGGCTATTTTTAATATAAACTTTTCCGGGAAGAGAAAAAAGTCCGGGGAAAGTTGAATTTTTTCCCGGTACTTTTTGGTCAGAAAGTATATACTTTGAGTCGCCAAAGTATATACTTTAGCAACTCAAAGTCCTATGTTTGAAAGTTCAAAATTGTATTAATTTTTTAGCTTATTATTGCTTCTGCTTTTGCGCTTCACGGCGGGCTTTTTCGCGGTCGCGGAGCTTTTGCTGATAGAGCTTTTCTTTTTCTTTGCGCTCCGCTTCACGTTTTTTGAGCTGTTGTTTGTATTCGCGTTCTTTTTGTTTGCGAAGAGCCTCCCGTTCTTTGATCTTTTGCTTGCGGGCAGCTTCGGTTTGTTTGAGACGTTCCTTTTGCTCTTTTTCAAGGTTCTTTTCGCGATTGGCTTTGGCTGTAAGTAAAGCCTGATTCTCTTCTTCCTGTTTTTTCAGAATATCAGCACGTTCTTTGGCCTTTTGTTCCTGCAATTCTTTTTCAATTTTTTGCTGTGCTTCAAATTCATCGCGTTTTTGTTTCTTGAGAGCCTCTGCTTCTGCAGCTTCACGGGCACGTATCGCCTGAATTTCTTTCAGGGTTAGTTCTTTGGTTTCCGGAATTTGAACTGCAGGAATACTGTCTGCCTGCGTAACAACTTCCTGTTGAATAGTAATTGCCGGCGAAATTATTGCTGCTTTTTCAGACTCTGTTTCCTGTACCTCAAGATCGGAAACAGCCGGAGTCTCCGAAGTTTTGACAGGTTCTTCGGCCTCTTCCGACAAACGTGCACGCCAGCGGGCAACGATTTCGGGTGCTGTTTCGCCGTAGTTTTGGTTGAAGAAGGAGATGTATTCGTCCAGTGTCTTTCCGTGAATAAGTGTTTCGTAGTTGGTTTCAGAGATAGGGAGTATGCCAACGGTTTTTTCAATGGCTGAGGCATAGCCCGATTCCTGATGAATCATCTTGTAATACTGGAGAATTTCGTCCAGGCCAACAAACCCGCGTATGAAAAGCATACTCATCTCTCCGAAGGATTCTCCGCTCAAATCGAACTCTTTCACCATAAAGTTGGCGAAGTTGAAGGCCGCTACGGTAAACAGTAATTGATTGCGGTCGGCTTTCCCTGTGGGATAGATCAGCAACATACGGTAAGGTTCGCTTACTCCGGCAGTAAATACGCGCGCAGAATCGCTGATGGCAAGTTCTCCGTTCTCACCCAGACCGAATCGCAAGTTCCATTTCATTCCGGTTATACCTCCCTGAACCATGGACCGGCCACGCAATACGCCCTTCAGCATTTCGCCGGCCAGTTCGGTAACATCGGCTTTGGGGTATTTTTCAACTAAGGCTTTCAGCGCGTCTTTAAAGCGGTTGGCATCGCCCGACTGTACATACGTAAGTGCTTCGAGGAAGGTAAACTTGGGTAGAAGTTTCGACAGCGGATAGGCTGAGGTTACTTTCCTATAGTTTTTCCTTACCAGGCTTGTGTCGCCGGCAAGGTAATGGTTGTAGGTAGCTTCGTAAATAGAATCCTGCACCCTGTCCATCATCTGCATATTGTAAACATAGTTGGGATCGGAAACTGCCACGGTGTAATCACTTTCCGGGAAGCTGCGTGTTAGTTTATCTTTATACTTAGCTGTAAGTAAAGGGTCTTCCAAACGCAGCGACATAAGGTACAACTGATAATAGCTTTCCAAACGATATTCATTCTCTGGAAAACGTCGTTCCAACGTCTCGAATGTTTCGATAGACAGCGGGAGATCTTCCAACTTGTCTTTGTATATTTTCGCCATGTTATAAAGTCCGTCGGCAATTATCAAATCAGACGCCTTCAGGTCTTCTTCGGTAAGCGGAAGCTGTTGCAGATAAAACGCAGGATCTTTGGGGTCTTGTGCAGCTACCGGAGTCGACAGGCTATCAGACGGAGATAGGCCAATGGCGGATGAGTCCGGGTTATTACCCGCAAGGGTACTTCCTAAAGCATCTGCCGAAGTTTCCTGAAATGTGTTCATCGCTTTTTTAAGTCGCCGCCAGTTGTCTTCCAGCATTCGCCGTCCCCACCTGTTTTGGAATTGTCTTTTTCCATCGGCAACTGTTTGGGAATTATAGAAATAGAAAGACGACTCGCCTGCAGCAACGGGTAATGTCACTGTTTTGGTTTCTGTACCTGCCCGGTTTATTCCGGTTCCTTTGGCTCCCTGTTCCGCCAGATAAGCCGCTTTTTCGGCAGCCTTCTTTTGTTCCTCTTCCTCCTTTTTTACCTTTTCAATGATTTTTCCGATCACTGCCATGCGCTCAGGTTCACTCATTTTTGCAATGGTTTGCAAGCTATCCTGCAAATGAACGGCTTCGCTGTGGATAACAAACTCGTCCAGGATGGCCGATTGCTTAGCCACCCGTTCGTATTCCCTGTGTTTCTTTCCCAAAGCCGACAATGCACCAAGGAAACAAGGCTGAGCCTTTGCATAGGCTCGCTGCTTAAAGTAGATATCGCCAAGTTTAAGCTGACAAATGGCTTTGTCAAGTCCGTTACGGGTGCTTTTCTCAATGGCTTTTTCGTAGTTTTGTATAGCATTGATTGTGTCCTGCTGACTCATATATACGTTGCCTATGGCATAGTACACCTGGTCTTGATACTCCACATTCTTTTCGCTGCGCGCCATTCCCTTTAACTTACGTATTACTTTTTCATAGTTACCTCCGGGAAAGACTTCCGTCTGACGGATACGTGCGGCAAATTCCATTTCGTAGGGAGGATTGGCATTTGCCACCTGTCCGAATGTTTTATAAGCAAGTCCGTCTAACCCTTCTCCTGCATATAATTGTCCCAGCAGATACTTCATCCGGGTACGCTGCAGGTGCTTCTTTTCTGCTTTGATGGCCGTGATGAGGTAGGGGATAGCTTCCTTGTTTTGCTTGTTTTTAATCAGGTAATCGGCATACACTGTGGCATACAGTTTCTGCTTATTTTTGGGAATGCCTCCCGTATTCAACTTATTGAGAATGTCTTCAGATTCGTAAATCCATCCCATCTCCGAATAACATCTGGCCTGCCAGAGCTTAGACTCGGCAATCATCTCCTCGTCTTGTGCGTAATGCCGGGCAATATAAGAGAAGGTTGCCGAAGCCTGCAGGAAGTCGGCGTTGTAGAACTGTCCCTGACCCATCATCAGCCAGCATTTTTTCAGAAACGGATTGTATTCTTCCTGTTCCTGTTCGGCTTTTTGCTTGGGATCGTTACGCCATCCGGCTTTCTTAGGCGGTTTGGTTTTTATGGAATGGAGTTTGATTGCCTTGTTGCTTTTTTCGATGGCACGGTCGAAAGAACCGCCTGTAGTTGTCTTGTTCTTTTCCTTGGCACTGATTGGGAACATAGGGAGCTGTTCCGTGTAATTATCCTTGTGTCCGTTCTGGAGAGACATCAACGATTCATCAAAAGAAGTTTTGCCGTTGTAGTAGATGTTATACCTGGATGTAAAGGCATGATAAAACCGGCTGGACATCGTATTTTCCTTGGTACTACACGATGCCAGCAACACAAACACAAATAATGCGCTTATATAGCCGGTCTGCTTTTTCAATATTGCCTGAATTAACAATGATATAAACAGGAATCAGCCTGTTTTATTGTTTGCGGCGAAAGAATAATAGCCCCTTGGCAACCAAAAAGAAGATAATCAGCACCAGGATGATAAAGGCGCCCGAGGGAACATTAAGAAAGTAAGAAAGAATCAGTCCCGCCAGACAACCCAGGAATCCAAGAACAACGCTTCCCAATATAATTTTGTTGAAGTTGGATGTAAATAGATTTATTGTTATCTGGGGTATGGTTACCATGGACATAAGCAGCATAATCCCGACAAGACGAATGGATAGGACAATGGTTACCGCTATAAAAAACATCATGGTATATTCGACCAGCTTTACCGGCAGACGTTGCGTAACGGCAAAGTCGTTGTCGAAAGCCACATACAAGATTTCCCGGTGAAACAGTAGAAAGAAAATGATAAGCACTGTTGCCAGTACTCCGATCCAGAGGATGTCGGTATACGAGATTGTAAGGATATTCCCGAAAAGGTAAGCCGACAGGTTAGGTGCGAATCCCGGGGTAAGAAAGATAAAGATAACACCGAGGGCCATGCCAAGCGACCAGAACCCTGCTATGGCAGAATCTTCCCTGATACCTTGCTTCCGGCTAACCCATTCCACCCCGAAGGCAGACATGACCGAGAAGATCAACGCTGTTAGAATGGGATTGACTCCAGCATAGAAACCAATGCCTAATCCTCCGAAGGAAGTATGCGTAATTCCTCCGGTTATAAATACAAGCCGGCGAGACACAATATAGGTCCCAACTATACCGCAGGCAATGGCGGTAAGCAGGCTTCCAAGCAAAGCATTCTGGAAAAAGGCGTATTGCAGCAGATCTGTCATAGGGTCAGGCGTGTATACGTCGTTCGCCAAGAATCAGAAAAGCTTCGTCTTTTAGCGCATCGGGTAATTCAATTCCCCGAAGCTGTAAACTACGAATCCATCCTGCCACTTCTACTTCTTTCAGCGTATAAAGAACTTCACGGAATTCTTCTACTTCTTTTTCATTGTAAGCATCGGATTCGGTTCCCAGAAACCGATCCAGCTCCTCGTCATCGTAGTATTCAATTTTCTTGCTTACGGCAGCCAAAAGACTGTCTTTTTCGCAGGTTTCGTGCTGACCGCAACAACCTTCTGAAAGTTCCTGTGCTTCGGGTATCTCTTTGATTTCCCCGCGTTCCAGCATGCCTTCCAGTTTTTTATTCCGGAAATAGCCTGCAACGGCAGCAAGTATGCCTAAAACAATGATTCCAATAACTATATACCACATAAAGCCAATAATTTAGTCTTTTATTTCAAAACCAGCCTTACGCAAGTCGTCCCAGTAATGGGGATATGACTTGCTTACTACCTGAGGCTCTGCAATACAGATTCCTTGCGGAATAGCGAATGCCGCCGGAGCAAAGGCCATAGCCATGCGATGGTCTTCGTAGGTAGCAATAACCGGATGTTCTTCCGGTTCGCATCTTTCGCCGTTCCATGTCAGTACGCTGTTTCCTTCAACCGTAAGCAGGTAACCCAGTTTCTTTAATTCTGTCCGCAGCGCCTCGATACGATCGGTTTCCTTTATCTTCAGACTTTGCAAGCCGGAAAATCGGAACGGTATGTTAAGTAACACACAAGTAACAACAAAAGTTTGCGCCAGGTCGGGTTCGTTTACAAAGTTATAGACAAGCTTGGCGCAAAGATTGCCATTTTTTTTCAGTGTTACGCCTTTGTCGGCAAATGTGGTACTTACACCCAACTGGGTAAAAATACCTGCAACAGCTGCATCTCCTTGTAAACTATTTTTAAATAATCCGAGCAATTCAACTTCGGCATTCTTATTGAGCGCCGCCATCTGATACCAATAAGAAGCGCCACTCCAATCCGATTCCACTGTAAACGGAATAGGCTTATATTCCTGAGGAACCACCTTGATGGTCTGTCCGGTCCAGCTTGCCTTGACTCCAAATTGTTCCATCAGTTGTAAGGTAAGCAGGATGTAGGGACGTGATATAACATTTCCTTCCAGATGAATGGTAAGCCCATTCTCCATGAGAGGAGCTACCATCAGAAGAGCCGAGATATATTGCGAGCTTACACCTCCCGATAAAGAGATTTCGCCACCCTGCAGCGCACTTCCGAAAATACGTAACGGAGGATAGCCCTCTTTTTCGATATATTCGATGCGGGCTCCCAGCGAATTAAGCGCGTCGACAAGTAGCTTGATTGGACGGTTCTTCATTCGTTCAGTTCCTGTAATGGTCCATTCTCCAACAATCTTGGAAAGGAATGCCGTAAGGAACCGCATGGCAGTACCTGCAGCCTTAATATCAAAATCCTTGCTGTCTGAGTTTAACGCAGCTACCATCACTTCGGTGTCGTCGCAATCGGACAGATTAACGATATCGTAGGGGCTATAACTCAGGGCATGCAGTATTAATGCGCGGTTACTTATACTTTTGGAAGCCGGCAACTGGATAGAGGCCTGTAACTTAGCAGGAGCTTTTATCTGATATTCCATTGTCTGATTTCTGTTCGTTAGGAACTGCAAAAGTACGGAATTTTATCGGATTGTACCTCGTTTATTAGTAATTATACCCTATCTTTCTTTACCTTTGTGATTCAATAGGAAAAGAATAAAGGATATGATTGTAGCGAGAGATACGGAGATATTGGAGGGAAAAGAACTGGTGGCTACCATTGGTTTCTTTGATGGCGTGCATTTGGGACATCAGTTTCTGATTGAAGAAATGCTTTCCGTTGCGCGCGCACGGAATCTTCCCGCTGCAGTAATTACCTTTCCTGAACATCCGAGGGCTGTCTTGCATGCTGATTATCAACCCAAATTGCTCAATAGCTTTGATGAAAAGCTGAAGCACCTGGATGCGACCGGTGTGGATTACTGTGTTGTGCTTGACTTTACCGTAGAACTTTCACAATTATGTGCCAAAGACTTCATCCAGCAGATATTGTGCAAGCGTTTGCATGTGCATACGCTGCTCATTGGTTACGATCATCGTTTTGGACGTAACCGTGCCGATGGATTCGAACAATACGTGGAATATGGAAAGGAGTGTGGCATGGAAGTTATTCAGGCATCGCCTTTTAGTCCCGGTACTGCCCATGTAAGTTCGTCGGAAGTAAGGAAGCAACTTGACCATTGTTTTGTGGAAAAGGCCTCGGAATTGCTGGGGTACCAGTATATGATTAAGGGAAGTATTGTGAGTGGATATAAGATTGGCCGGACAATAGGTTTCCCCACAGCCAATATTCGGGTGGATGAACCGTTTAAAGTATTGCCGGGGATTGGAATCTATGCTGTTTGGGTAGATCTTTTTGATGTACGGTATAAGGGAATGTTGTATATCGGTCGCCGTCCGACTATTGATAACGGCCACGACATTGCTTTGGAAGTAAATATTCTTGACTTCGAAGGGGATATTTATAATGCAGAACTGGAGGTAACTTTTGTTCGCTTTATGCGGGAAGATATTAAATTTGAAAGTTTGGAGGCATTGCGGAAACAACTGGAAATAGACAGGGTTGAGGTGAATGCCGTACTCTCCGGCTTACTATAAACAGATACATAATCTATAGGAATTATGAATGCTTTTTACGATGCATTGGATATTCTCAGTGGAATGATACGTATCCCGTCTTTCAGCCGGGATGAGAATGAAGTGGCTGATTTCCTTTCAGAAACCTGGGAAAAGGCCGGTTACAAGGTAAATCGTAAAGGAAACAACCTCTGGATGGTTGCTCCTGGTTTTGCGCTGGAAAAGCCTACCGTTTTGTTAAATTCGCATATCGATACTGTGAAGCCGGCTGCGGGTTGGAGCCGTGACCCTTTTGATGCCGATATGAGCGAAGACGACCGCCTCTATGGTCTGGGAAGTAATGATGCAGGTGCCAGTGTGGTTTCTTTGTATGAATCTTTTACTATCTTAAGCAAAAAGGAACAACCTTATAATCTTATTTTTCTTGCTTCCTGCGAAGAGGAAGTCTCCGGAAAAAACGGACTCGAACTTGCTCTTGCTGAGCTTCCGCCTATTCACTTTGCTGTAGTGGGTGAACCAACAGGCATGGAACCTGCCGTTGCCGAAAAAGGATTAATGGTGCTGGATTGTACGGCTATTGGCAAATCGGGTCATGCAGCCCGCAACGAGGGCATCAATGCCATTACCTTGGCCATGAAGGATATCGAATGGTTTACTACCTACGAATTTCCTGAGAAAAGCGATTTCCTTGGTCCGGTTAAGATGACGGTTACGATTATCCATGCGGGTAGTCAGCATAACGTGGTACCCGACCGTTGTGAATTTACAGTTGATATCCGTACCAACGAGTTTTATTCCAACGAAGAGTTGTACAAACTGATTAAACGACATATTAACAGTGATGTGAAAGCCCGTTCATTCAGATTGAGTTCTTCGCGTACAGAAACATCGCATCCTTTCGTGCAACGTGCCCTGATACTTGGGAAAAAGCCCTTTGGCTCGCCAACATTGTCGGACCAGTCTCTGATGCGTTTTCCTTCTGTAAAGATGGGTCCAGGTATGTCTTCACGCTCGCACACAGCGGATGAATATATATGTCCTTCCGAAATAAGAGAAGCCATTGATACGTATATACGTTTGCTGGACGGTTTACACCTATAACAGATGCTGCGAAAAATAATAGAAACCATCGGGACACGTTACCTTATTGCCATCCTTAATCTGATACTTCTCTTTATTAATGCCCGGACATTGGGTGCTGCAGGGGTAGGAGTTATCGGCTTGGTGGTGGCTTCGGCCAATATTGTGATGATGTGCAACAGTGTGCTGAGCGGCAATACGATTGTTTACTTTATGAACCGCCATCCTTTTCTTTTGGTTTTTTTACCAGCCTATATATGGACTTTTTTGGCAGGTGGAGTTGCCTGTGTTGTATTGTGGGGAACCGGATTAATCCCCGAAGGGTATGTGATGCATGTGTATGTTTTGTCTGTTCTTTTTTCCCTTTCGGCAGCTAATGCGCGCTTCCTGCTTGGCTACGACCGTATGCGTGGTTTTAATCTGACATATACTTTGCAGGGAGGTCTGCTTTTTATAGCTGTTCTTTTACTTTATTACGGGTTAGAAATAAAATCGGTTGATGCCTATCTTTGGGGATTGTATTTTGCTTACGGTAGTGCCTGGTTTGTAAGTTTGATTCTTTTGCTTCCGTCATTCAAACCGGTTCCAATGAAAACATTACCAAAACTAACCGGAAAAATGTTACAGTATGGTCTTTGGGCAGGAGTAGATAATCTGGCTGAGCAGTTTACCAGTCGTGTAAACTATTTTCTTATACAGAGTTTTAGCGGGTTGGGTAGTGTAGGGCTGCTTGATGCCGGTACGAAGGTGTCGGAGAGCATATGGAACATAAGCCGGAGTGTTTCTTTTATTGCTTATGGTAATGTGGCGAAAACGGATGATGCCGCCATTCAGAAAAGGATTACCATCCAATTGGGAAAACTTACCTTTGCAGCTACTTTTACAGCGATGGCTCTCGTTTTACTGATTCCCGAATTTGTGTACACTTCATGGTTATTTGGTGAAGAGTTTAAAGGGATCCGAACTGTTATTCTATGTCTTTCGCCCGGGGTTGTGGCGTTGGCCTGTAACAGTATTCTTAGTCACTTTTTTATAGGAAGCGGGCGTATTCGTACAAGTGCTGCGTGTTCGTTAATTGGGTTATTGGTTTTATTGGGCACAGGCTCTTTTCTCATACCTCTACTGGGAGTTATTGGTGCAGCTATTTCAGGAAGTATTGCTTTCGTTTCTATGCTTACATTTTCCACAGTCCTGTTCTGCCGCACATCGGGAGCCCATTTACGTGACTTCCTTTTTACGGCAGACGACCGTTCTTATCTTCGGGAAAAGACACAGATATTCCTTTCCGGTTTCAAACATTCATAAATTGGAGAGGCTTAATCCAGCCAGGTAGCCGGATTAAGTTTGGTTTTCTCCTTCCATAGCTGGAAAGAGAGTATCGTTGCGTTCCCGTCTTCCGTATCCGTAAATATTTTGCCAATGGACTGGCGCGTCGATACCCTGTCGCCAGCTTTTACGTATACCTGGCTTAGGTTGCTGTAAACCGTCAGGTAATTACCATGTCTGACAATAACAGAATTGTTATATCCCGGTACTACAAATACACGGGTTACTTCGCCGTTAAATACAGCGCGCGCATCTGCTCCCGCAGAAGTCTGGATGTCGATCCCGCTATTGTTGGTCCGCACATATTTTAAATCCTGATGCTGCTGCTCGCCAAAAGTACCAACTATGGTATGTCGGCCTGTTACAGGAAATGGCAGACGGCCCTTATTCCCGGCAAAGTTGTCTGACAGTTTTTTCTCTTCGCGGGTCATGGCATAACCGCCCTTTACCTCTGCAACACGTTCTGCACGTATGGGTTCCGGCTCTGGTTCCGGTTCTTCTTTTTCTTCCACTATTTTCTTGCCGGAGGCAGCTGCTTGTTTCTTTCTGATCTCTCTTGCTTCCCTTGCCAGACGAGCTTTCTCAGCCCGTTCGCGTTCTGCTTTTTGTCGTGCGATACGTGCTTCTTCTTCAGCGCGGGCAATTTCGATGGCTATCTGTTTTTCAATTTGCTGATTCAGGGCATCGGCTTGTTGTTTCTTTTTCTTAAGCTGTGCCTGAAGGTCGCGCTGCTTCTTGTTTAACTGCTGAACTTCGGTTTTCTGGCTTGATTCTTCTGTCTGCAGTTTCTGGTTTTCGTTCTCACGAGATCCTAGCAATACTTGCTTGTTCTTACGTGTTTTCTCCAGCGCACTCCTTTTTTCTTCAATTTCTCTTTGCTTAACCACAATTTCGGCTGCCTGACGCTTCTGCCAGTCGGCAAACTCTCTGAGATAGCGCATCCGGCGAAGAGACTGAGCAAAATTGTCGGCCGATAAAATAAAGAGAAGCTTATCTTGTGATTTGCGACGCTTGTACATGCCTTTGGCTGACTTTCCGTAGTTCTTCTGCTTAACTTTTAATTCCTGTTCAAGCCTGTTAACCTCACGGCGCATCTTGTTTATCTGCGTGTCGATACCTCCGATTTCCTGATTCAAAATGCTGATTACCTTCTTACGTGAAAGAATTTGGTTTGAAATTAAATTCAGCCGGTTTAATGAGCTACGGGCTGTTTTCTTTGTTTCATTCAGAAGCTGGTTCGTCATTTCGATTTCCTCCAGCGCCTTTTTACGCTGATTTTCCAACTGCTTTACCTTGGAAGAGTTCTGCCCGAATGCTACCAATCCAGAAACTAAAAAGACTATTATCCAACCGTATCTCATTTGTTCAAGTTACTTAATGCTTTTATAATTTGCGCATAGGTTATACGCGTGTATTTAGATGGAATAGTAAAATCCATTCTAACGGGAACATCGGGTTCAACTTTCGAAAAGTGAAGCGCTAAACTCCCTTTCTGCTGGCCATCAGAAACGATCAACGCTTTCATATACATCGGGAAAGGCTGTGAGTTTGTAATCTGAAAATCATTGTAGTCCCATTGCAATGAATGATCTCCTGAAGAATCGGCAATAAGGGTTGCCACTAATTTTTCTTCTTTATCGGCTGTAAAGGTGTAGCGAAGGCCTGTTTCATCTTTCGTTCTTATTTCTGCTAGTCCATTGTTCTCTGTAAAGAAGAACTGAGTGAACTCATCGGATGAAATACTTTGTTTGCCAGGCAAGAAAAGTCTGTTGGTAAATAAAGCCTGAAGATTGTAATAGTTAAAGTCTACAGGAGTTTCTCCTTTTAGTCCGTCGTAACTTTCCGCTACAAAGCGCTTGTTCATACGATCCATAATCTTCACACTGTCGCGGCTAAACTCCATGCGGAATACTTCAATGCCCAGAAACGGCTGAACAGACAACTGAAAGGCGCTGTCTTTCTGCATTTTCATGTCAACACGCGAACTCAGACTCTTTCCAGGCATATCCAGGTCTACATTCATCCGGGCTGATAATGTCTGAAACTGAAATGCATTTTGCTGCATCGAAACCAAATAAGCATCTTTTGCTTTTAGTTCGATATTTTTACCCGATATTAATTTTCTTGTTGACTTACATCCGCTAAAAATAACCAGCGAACTAATGATGATCAAAAAGATATAGTGTTTATTCCGTTTCATTTAATAACCTCTTCAATATAAATTTGTTCTGCAATTTTGCGGTCAAGGGTTTCGCTCTGCTTACCTAATTCCTTTGCTTTTTTCCATTGTTCCAACGCTTTTTCCTTCTCTCCGTTCATGTAAAGAATATCTCCGTAATGATCGGCCAGTTCGGAACTGTTGGTCGAGTCCTTGCTTATGGCATTCTCTATATAAATCTTGGCAAGCGTATAATTACCCTGGGTAAAGAATACCCATGCATAGGTGTCGAGGTAAGTACTGTTGTCCGGCTGCAGCTTAATGCATTGCGCGCTCATTCGTTCAGCCTTTTTCAACTCTTTTTTATCCAGTGTAAGGAAGTAGCTATAGTTGTTAAGTACAACAATATTTTTATCATTGTATTTTAGCGCCTCTTCGTAGGCTTCGTAAGCCTTCGTTACATTCTTTTGCTGGTAATAGATGTCACCAATCTGACCGTAAAAGTCAGATAATTGTGACGTGTTTTCTTTATCAATGATCCGGATGCCGGCCTGATAGGTTTCCAGTGCTTTATCATATTCCTTCAGCTGGTAGTGTGCAATACCCAGATAAAAGTAATATTCAGGAGCATTTGGAAAAAGCTCCTGACATTTTATGCAGATTCTTTTTACCTCTTCCATATTATCGGCTTTCAATGATAAATTAAGCAGCTGCTGCCAGGCTCCGGCATTATCGGGTTCCATTTCTGTTACCAGTTGAAACTGAAAGCGGGCCTCTTCTGTTTTATCCTGCATAGCAAGCAGACTCCCGTACATGAGTTTTAACTCGGTTTCCTCGGGATGCTGTTCCAGTAAAGTTTTGAATAGAGTATTTGCTCCTTCGATGTCTTGTTTGTTCTGTTGCAGACGAACAACATAGCGGGAAAGAATATTTACTTTCGTATCCACATCCAGGTCGTTGTTGACCAATGCGCTTCGGATTTGGGTTTCTGCGGCCTCTTTATCTCCAACAATTTCATAGTAATTAGCCATCGAAACGATGTAGTAAGGATTGGACGGGTCTATTTCATGGGCTTTGTTATAACAAAGCAGCGCCTTGTCCGTATCGTTTTTCTCGAGATAAAGATCGCCCATCACAATCTGGTAGCGGGCTTCCATAGGATATTTATCTGCAAGCTTCTGAATTTCTTTCATGGCCTTGTCAGGCTCGTTCAGGGTGTTATACAGTTTGTATTTCTGAATAGATATGGCTTCGTTCATCCCCACACTATTTTCAAGGGCATCATATGCTTCGATAGCTTTGCTGATTTCTCCCTCTTGAGTAAGCGATTCTGCCAAGTAATAATTCAGGTCTGTTTTATCCGGGAATTTATCAATGAGAGTCTGATATTCGGCACTTGCATCCGAAAACATACCGAGCCCTCTGCTAACCGAGGCAAGAGCCATGCGATAAGTGAAATTATCCGGAGCATAGTTTACGGCACGCTGCAATAAACCTACAGCCTTTTCGGGCTTGTTCATTTCAACGTAAAAAGAAGAAAGTTCATAAAGAACAGGCGAAGCGGTAGAATCAATCTCCAGACAGTGCGAAAACAAATCGAATGCCGCGTCAAATTTACCTGCATTCTTTAGCTTTACTCCCTCGTAGAAGAAGTAATCCAACTTACGTTGCTGTGCATTGTCTTGCTGAACAGGTTTAGAGGGTGCTCCCTTCTTCGTATTGTCTGCCAGAATCGGAGAACCTCCTGCCAAAACCAAAAGTAATAATCCGGAAGATATGATTTGTTTCAACATGTGCTCGCTATTTTATCGTTCTGTTATTTCTCTTTTTTAGTGCTTGCCTGTATGACCAAAACCTCCGGCTCCCCGTTCAGTCTCATCTAACACCTCTACCGGTTCCCATGAAATATGGGCGTGAGCTGCGATTACCATCTGGCAGATACGTTCACCATCATTAATAGTGAAAGGTTCGGATGAAAGATTTACCAGAATTACGCCAATCTCACCACGATAGTCGGCATCAATGGTTCCCGGAGTATTCAACAAGGTGATTCCGTGCTTTATAGCTAATCCGCTGCGCGGTCTCATTTGGGCTTCATATCCCTCAGGAAGAGATATAAATAAACCGGTGGGTATTAGTTTACGCTCCAATGGATTTAAAACCACTGATTCGGAAAGGTTCGCCCGAATGTCCATTCCGGCCGAAAGAGGAGTCGCATATCCCGGCAGAGGATGATGCGACTTGTTTACTATTTCTATTTTCATTTTTGCTTATTAATTAACAGGCACGAAGATACAATATTTCTCAGTTCTTCCAATCCCCGTTCTCTTTTATTAACTCAACCAGACGTTCTACCGCTTCATTCTCAGGAATATTTCTTTGAACGCATTCTTTCCCCTTGTATAAACTGATGCGACCCACGCCCGCACCCACGTATCCGTAATCTGCATCAGCCATTTCGCCGGGACCATTTACGATGCAGCCCATAATCCCTATTTTTAACCCTTTAAGATGAGAGGTCGCTTTCTTAACCCTTGCAATCGTTGTTTGAAGATTGTATAGCGTTCGTCCACATCCCGGACACGAAATATATTCCGTTTTACTGATTCTGGCACGTGTAGCCTGCAATATGCAGAACATGCAGTTGTCTGTAGCCAATGCATCTCCTTTCGTGTTGTTAAGAAAAATGCCATCGCAGAAACCATCCAAAATCATTGCCCCCATATCGGCGGCGGCTTTTATCTGAAGAGACTCAATATCTGTTTCGTGGTATTCGCGGTGTAAAATAACAGGAACATCACAACCTGATGAAAGTAGTTTATGCATGAAGGCACGTTGTGCGCCCAAACCATTGGCATGATGGGTACTTAGTATAACTACGACTGCCTTATCACTCTTAAGTACTTCCAGTGTTTGATCATTAAGATCAGCATAGGTAAGTCTGATAAATTTAAGAGGAGAGTCGTAATTTTTTAACTCTTTAGCATCCGAGGCTATAAAATAGGGGAACACATTGGCGCGGGGTTTCCATACATGCGCATCAACAAGCAATTGCATATTGTCTGGCAGATTGTCAGGATCTTCCGTACCCACATATACATAATCGGGTTTTGCTTCCTGATTGAATTCAAAGTTAAGTCCATAACTTCTATCCGAAATTACAACAGGAATACCTCCCCTGCCAATTCCACATACATCACGACTGATTCGTCTGGCAGGTTTTACATTGTTAAATTCCGGAGAAATTGATCCTTCTACATGATTTGCTCCGGCACGTTCCTGAATATAATCCACCAGCTTTCGGGCTACGGGTACTTCTGCTTCGGGCTCTTCGCTTAATGATACCCGTATTGTATCACCAATACCATCGTGAAGCAGTGTGCCGATACCAACAGCCGATTTTATCCGGCCATCTTCGCCGTCTCCTGCCTCTGTTACGCCTAGGTGTAGTGGGTACGACATTCCTTCAGCGTCCATAGTCTTTACCAGTAAACGTACAGTTTGCACCATCACTACCGTGTTGGATGCTTTGATTGATATGGCAACATGCTGAAAATCTTCTTCCCGGCATATCTTTAGGTATTCCAGGCATGAAGCCACCATTCCCTCGGGCGTATCTCCATATCGACTCATGATACGATCGGATAGGGATCCATGGTTAATTCCAAGGCGGATTGCTGTATTGTGTTGCTTGCATAAATTCAGGAACGGAATGAAGCGTTCCCGTATTTTTTCAATTCCTGAGTTGTACTCTTCTTCCGAATAATCGCGGATATTAAACACTTTACTGTCTACATAATTTCCCGGATTGATTCGGACCTTTTCAACCACTTGGGCTGCAGCATCTGCTGCTCTGGGGTTGAAATGAATATCAGCAACAAGCGGATGTGTATAACCTCGCTTTGTTAGCTCCTGTCGGATTACCCCAAGATTCTCGGCCTCACGAACTCCTTGTGCAGTGAAACGCACGTAGTCGGCTCCGGCATCAATGATACGGATAGCCTGTTCCACGCAAGCGTTTGTATCAAGAGTCGATACATTGGCCATTGACTGAATAAGGATAGGATTGTTTCCCCCCAACTGTTTGTTGCCAATCTGAACAACCGACGATTGCCGGCGATTATAATTGAAGTAATTCATCTTTTTTATACTTTAGTTATTAACAAGGCTTTTGCCACTCTGTTAAGTAACAAGGGGCAAACCTTTTGGTTCGCCCCCGATATGTTAATTTGTTTTATACTTATAGGAGACCTTAGCCAGGTCCTCGTTGGCCTGAATGATTTTCTTTTTAAGATCTTCCTTATAGCAAGCCAGTTTTTCCTGCAAAGCCTCGTCGCCAACAGCGAGCATTTGCACGGCAAGTATGCCTGCGTTCAACGATCCGTTTATGCCAACAGTAGCCACAGGGATACCCGGAGGCATCTGTACAATCGCCAGCAAGGCATCCATTCCGTCAAGTGAAGCATTGATAGGCACCCCAATTACCGGAAGAGTTGTCATGGACGCAATCACACCGCAAAGGTGTGCCGCCATACCGGCTGCTGCGATTATTACTTTGATTCCTCGTCCTTTGGCATTTTTAGCAAAGACTTCTACTTCGGCCGGAGTACGGTGAGCCGAGAGGGCATGCATTTCGAAAGGTATTTCCATTTCGTCCAGCAGTTTGGCCGCTTTTTCCATTACTGGTAAATCGGAAGTGCTGCCCATAATAATACTAACAACCGGAGTCATCTTATTTCGCAATTAATTGTTCGTAATCTGAGGCAGAAAGTAAATCTTCTATTTGAGAAGCATCAGTTATGTTGATTTTTATGATCCAACCTTCACCATAAGCGTCTTCGTTGATAAGTTCAGGCTTTTCTTCAAGTGCCCTGTTTATTTCAACGACTTCGCCGGTAACAGGCATGAACAAGTCGGAAACAGTTTTAACTGCTTCGATTGAACCGAATACTTCTTCTTTTTCAACCGTTTCACCTTCGGTTTGAACGTCTACATATACAATATCGCCCAATTCACCTTGTGCGTAATCAGTAATTCCGATATAAGCCACGTTTCCTTCAACGCGGATCCATTCGTGATCCTTTGTGTACTTTAGTTCTGCAGGGAAAATCATAATTCTAGTATTTTATTAGATGAATAAATAAATATAACTCAGTATTGAAGCTGTAAAGGTACAGAAAAAACCAAGCAAAAAACCTGCATACACCTGCATAGGAGTATGCCTTCCCAGAAAAATTCTGGAAGTACCAACCAATCCGGCTATAATGAATATCAAAATAAAGGCCCAATAGGGATTTTGCTGATGCAAACGGCAAATACCCATAACTGCACCGGCCAGACCGCCGATTCCCATCATATGGGCACTGATTTTCCAAAACAGGTTAACTCCCATCCCAATAAGAAGGCTTCCTGCGGAAGCACCAAGTAAAACCAGGATCCAGACGGGCATCATTAGTTTCATCATAAGATAGAAACATGCCCCCACAGAAATTATAATGATTAAGTAAGGAACAAACCGTTCCTTACGGTCAGTCAACTCCAGGTCGCCTGCAGCACCGCTTTTCACAAACAGCAAGATAAAGAATCCAGGCATAATGGCTGTGCTAAGAAACGCCCCTCCGGCAATTATCAGCTTCATGGAAAAAGGATAGATGGCCAGATACGTAAATGTAAGTGCCAGTATCATTCCATACGTTATCATTAATAACGGATGAAAAATGATGGACGTTATGTTAGCAAATAGTTTCATCTCAATCTGTTTATATTTCTTTTCGAAGGCGTGCCACCGGCATACCCAGTTGTTCCCTGTATTTGGCGACGGTACGCCGGGCTATCAAATACCCCTTCTCCGTCAATATTTTAGTAAGTTCCTCATCGGTGAGCGGTTTTCGTTTATCTTCGCCTTCAATACACTCCTTCAGAATCTTTTTCACCTCTCGGGTAGATATTTCCTCTCCCGTGTCGGTTTGTGTTGATTCGGAGAAGAAATACTTAAGAGGATAAATCCCAAAATTGGTTTGTACATACTTACTGTTGCTAACCCTTGATATCGTAGAAATATCGAATCCGCACCTTTCTGCCACATCTTTCAGAATCATCGGACGCAATGTACTCTCGTCGCCGGTAAAGAAAAATTCAGACTGAAGCATGATTATCGTTTCCATTGTACGGGAAAGAGTTTCATGTCGTTGCCGTATTGCATCAATGAACCATTGTGCGGCATCCAGTTTTTGTTTTACGAACTGAACAGCATCCCGCATATCTGAAGTTTGATTCGCCTTGTTCCCTGCATAATCCTGAAACATGGCCGCATAATCCTTGTTGATACGCATTTCCGGAACGCCTTTATTGTTCATAGACAAAATCAGCTCTCCATTGGATGTCTCCACCAGAAAATCAGGAATTACCTGACTCAATACCGTCTCCATAGAATCTCCCCAGGCAGCTCCCGGTTTGGGATTGAGAGACGTAATTTCATGAATAGCCCTTTTCAGCGAAGCTTCATCCACTTGAAGCCCCTTTAAAATTTTATCGTAATGCTTTCGCGAAAACTCATCAAAGAAATCAGTAAGGATGCGAATAGCAAGCAAGCAGTCCGGATTCTTTTCCCCTTTTTCTAGCTGAATCAATAAACATTCCTGCAAATCCCGCGCGGCAACACCAATGGGTTCAAAATCCTGAATAACCAGCAACACTTCTTTTACCAGCTCCTCTGTAACCTCGTATCCGGCCTGAAATATAATGTCGTCTGCTATGGCTTCCGGATCACGGCGAAGATATCCATCGTCATCAAGATTTCCAATAATGTATTCGGCTACTTTCATCTCTTTTTCCGGCAACTCCCGTAGCCCTAACTGCTGCAGCAGGAACTCGTTGAGCGACTGGCTACCTGAAAAAGGAATGTCCTCTTTTTGTTCGGCCCTTCCTCTTATTTCCTGTAACTTATAGTCCGGAATATCTTCCTCGTTCAGGTAATCACCTAAAGCAAGATCAGTTTCAGATTCGGACGATCCTCCCTCGTCGGTCACATCAGCATCGTCCGCCTTCTCAAAGTCGTCCGATACTTCTCGCCCTTCCTCCAAAGCCGGATTCTCTTCCAGTTCGTGCTTTATTCGTTCTTCCAGCTCAATTGCCGGAAGTTCTAAAAGCCTGATTAGCTGAATCTGCTGAGGCGAAAGCTTTTGTTGTAACTTTTGCTGTAACTGTTGTTTCAACATACCTGTACTCACTCTGTATTAATGCATACGCAAATATAAGTCCTTTAACGGTAAACCTGAGAGAATAAACCATAATAGTTCTAAAAGAACCGTTACTTTATGATTCCCAATTCTCTTTCGTAAGCCGCTTTATCGTTGATAAGTTTCAGTGCCTGCTGATAAATGTCGTTATCGTCGTTGATAACCTGGAAATACTCATTCATATCAAACAAATCACGGGCTATCAATGCCTTAATCTGTAGAGCTATCAACGCCTTTGAACGCAGGAACTGTTCTTCATTGTATTCCACCTTTTCGCTGTTGGCCAGCGAAACCAGGTCATTCATCACAACATCTGATACCTGAAATTTTTCTTTGTAAGAAGCAATCGAGCTATAAGTTTTGCCTAACTCTTTCCGGTTTTGGTCAACATAATTCATTGCCATCCTGTTTACCAGTCCGGAAGCTACAAGATTTCTGTGATAATCGGTATAGCGTGTGGTATCTACCGGAACAAAAACATCGGGCATGATACCGCCTCCACCATAAACATCGCGTTTCGTTTCCAGTGTACTGTATTTCATGGAATCAGGAAAATGTATACTGTCCGCGTTGGTCAGTTCTCCCCGGTTGTATCTTTCTATAAGATCGCGGTTATATTGTTCTTTTTCTCCCGCTTCGTAAGGCTTTTGAATACAGCGGCCCGTAGGAGTGTAATAGCGTGAAACCGTCAGACGTATCATGGAACCATCAGGCAGAGGAATCGGTTTTTGTACCAGTCCCTTTCCAAACGTACGACGCCCCACAATCACTCCTCTGTCCCAATCCTGAACAGCACCGGATACAATCTCGCTGGCCGAAGCCGAAGCCTCATCTACCAGAACAACAAGACGTCCTGATTCAAATAAACCTTTCTTACTGGAACGGGCATCTTCCCGTTTTTGTTTGGATCCTTCTGTATAGACAATCAACTTGTCGTCCGACAGAAATTCATCTGCAAGATCTATAGCGATATTCAGGTATCCCCCGCCGTTGGACTGTAGATCCAGTATCAGCTGTTTCATCCCTTTTTTCTGTAACTTTTGTACTGCATCCCTAAATTCATCGGCAGTAGAAGCCGCAAAACGATTAAGTTTGATATAGCCGGTCTGCTTGTCTGCCATGTACGCGGCGTCCATGCTATATACCGGAATCTTTCCACGAATAATCTTGAATTCGATTAGGGAAGGATCGTTATCACGCAATACCTTTACGCGAACCAAGGTGCCTTTTGGACCCCGTAAGCGCTTCATGATATCGGTTGTTTTCATTTTGACACCTGCAATCAGCGAATCGTTAACAGAAATAATCCGATCACCCGCCATCAGGCCCACCTTCTCAGATGGTCCACCTGGAATCACCTGAATGACATACAACGTATCAGTGAGCAGATTAAACTGAATGCCGATTCCTTCGAAATTACCCTGAAGAGGTTCGGTCATTTCTTTTGTTTCATCCTTATCCATGTAGGTAGAGTGGGGATCCAGTTTTTCAAGCATGCCGCGAATGGCATCTTCCGCCAGTTTCTCCTCGTTTACGGTATCTACATATAGATTTGAAACAGCATACAAAGCCATTGAAAGTTTGCGTGCATCCTGATTAATATTCTGTGCGGTAGCAGATGCAAAGCCGAAGGCCGCCATGAAAAGGTACAATACGAGTTGTTTCATTGTTTTGATTTTATGTCAACATTACTATTAAGGGGCTATCTCCTTACCTTTGGAGGAAGTCCTTAAAACAATTCAGTCTCTTTTGGAACAAAGAGCGAAATATCCTTTCCGTAACGCAGCAATTCGCGAACGATACTTGAACTGATATGGGTATGTTCCGGTTCAGTAAATAATATAAATGTTTCAATGCCGGAAAGCTTACGGTTTACGTCGGCAATACTTTTTTCGTATTCAAAATCGTTCACGGTACGAATTCCACGAAGGATAAATTCAGCCCCCATCTCTTTGGCAAAGTCGACCGTGAGAGAGTTGTATTGCTGAACCGTAACCCTGGGTTCATTCTTGTATAAACACCTGATAGCCTCAATACGTCTTTCCAAAGAGAAGTAAGTAAGCTTCTTATCGTTGATCCCGATAGAAATCACAATCTCGTCTACCAAAGTTAGCCCGCGGGTAACCAACGACTGATGTCCGATGGTAAAGGGATCGAACGTGCCTGGAAAAAGTGCTATACGTTTCATACAATATCTTCTTCAACAACCAGGTTATCAATAATAAAGTTCTGACGTTCCATGGTGTTTTTTCCCATATAAAACTCCAGCATATCCTTTACAAGGTCTTCTTTTTTCATTGTTACCGGATCCAGACGAATGTCTTTGCCGATAAAATGCTTGAACTCATCCGGCGAGATTTCTCCCAATCCTTTAAATCGGGTAATTTCCGGATTTTTCCCCACAGCAGCCATAGCAGCCAACCGTTCCTCTTCACTATAGCAGTAGAATGTCTTCTGCTTATTACGTACGCGAAATAAAGGTGTCTGCAGTATATACACATGATTCCGTTTGATCAGATCAGGGAAAAACTGCAGGAAGAACGTAATAAGCAACAAACGGATATGCATTCCGTCCACATCGGCATCGGTAGCAATAATCACCTTGTTGTATCTTAACCCTTCCAGTCCGTCTTCAATGTTCAGCGCAGCCTGCAACAGGTTGAATTCTTCGTTTTCGTACACAATCTTTTTAGTAAGCCCGAAACTGTTCAGCGGCTTACCTCTCAGACTAAATACCGCCTGAAGGTTCGGGTCACGACTTTTTGTTATAGATCCGCTTGCCGAATCACCCTCAGTAATAAACAGGCACGATTCCTCGGTAAGATCCCCTTTCGGATCGCTAAGGTGGACACGGCAGTCGCGAAGCTTTTTGTTGTGCAGGTTTGCTTTCTTGGCGCGTTCGCGGGCCAGCTTGGTAACTCCGGCAATCGCTTTTCGTTCCTTTTCGCTGTCCATTATCTTATGAAGCAGGGCATCTGCTGTTTCCGGATCCTTGTGCAGGTAATTATCCAGTTCCTTCTTAAGGAAATCTCCGATAAATTTAGCAACAGTAGGTCCGCCAGGCCCTATATCTCTTGAGCCTAATTTCGTTTTCGTCTGACTTTCAAATACAGGCTCTTCGACTTTGATACTAATGGCTGCCACAATTCCTGCACGGATATCCGAATACTCAAAGTTTTTTGTGTAAAACTCCTTAATAACCCGGCTTACCGATTCGCGAAAAGTGGAAAGATGGGTACCTCCCTGAGTCGTATGCTGGCCGTTTACAAACGAGTAATATTCTTCTCCATACTGATTACTGTGAGTAATTACCACCTCAATATCTTCTCCCTGCAAATGAATAATCGGGTAGAGTGGGTCTGTGGTCATGTTTTCGTTCAGCAAATCCACCAAACCATTTTTGGAATGAAACTTCTTGCCGTTAAAAACAATTGTAAGTCCGGAATTCAGAAAAACATAGTTTTTCAGTAAAGACTCGATGAACTCACTTTTATATTCGTAATCCTTGAAAATTTCCTTATCGGGTACAAAATAAACCATTGTACCGTTGGCTTCGCTGGTAGGCACAATGTCAGACTCTTCTGTTATCACTGCCTTACTAAACTCCACCCGTTTACATTCTCCGTCGCGGTGACTGGTTATCAGGAAGTAACTGCTCAGCGCATTTACCGCTTTGATACCTACGCCATTTAACCCTACAGATTTTTTAAAGGCCTTACTGTCGTACTTGGCACCGGTGTTCATCTTGCTCGACACATCGATCACCTTTCCCAGTGGCACTCCGCGTCCATAATCTCGTACGGTAACGGAACCTTCTTCTACAGTAACTTCGATGGATTTACCGTATCCCATCATATATTCGTCGATAGAGTTATCCAGTACCTCCTTCAATAATACATAAATACCATCATCCGCATAACTACCATCTCCCAGTTTACCAATATACATCCCGGGCCGGCGGCGGATATGTTCCATCCAGTCCAGCGTACGGATATCATCCTCATTGTACGCAGTAAGATGTTGTATTGTTGAATTCAGTTCATTCATAGTCTGTCTCCGTTATTTTAGCTCTTTTATAAATGCACGTCTTGTTTTGTGATGTTCGCGCTTAAAGTAATCCCACTGAGCTTGTACCGCATTGTTGCTTTCAAGTTCAGGATTGCTCTCTCCGTACTCTACCCCTAAATTTCTGTAAATAGGGATAAGATCGTTTAGAATAAGAGCGTTTACCCCTTTGTTCTGGTATTCCGGAAGTACGCCAATCAGGTATAAATCTACTACCTTTGGTTTCTTCTTAAGAGCTTTTAGCAAATGAATAAATCCAAACGGGAACAAGCTTCCTTTTGCCTTCTTCATCGCTTCCGACATGCTTGGAAGCGTTATACCAAAACCTACAACGGCATTATCCGCTTCGCGAAGAATAAGCGTTACAAGATCCAGCCGAAGCATGGGAATATACATTTTCACGTAATAATCGATCTGTTTCTGAGAAAGGGGAACAAAACCGTATAAAGGAGCGTACGCCTTATTAAGTGTTTCAAAAATCTGCTGTACGTAAGGCATCAAATCTTTGGTTCTGGTAAATTTAATCACCTTCAAACCAAACTTTGTTTTCACAATCTCAGAAATACGTTCGTGCTTTTCCGGATTCTTTTCCGGAATATAAATTTTGAACTCGTGCCAGTCCTGATCTTTCACATACCCTAAACGTCCCAAATGGGTAGGGTAGTAGGGAAAGTTATAAATGGTAGCAATAGTAGCCAGCTGGTCAAATCCTTCAATCAACATCCCTTCCTGATCCATATCTGTAAAGCCCATAGGACCATGCAATGCATTCATCCCTTTGCTTTTTGCCCAGTTTTCTACCGCAGCAAACAAAGCATCAGCTACTTCAGCATCATCGATAAAATCCACAAACCCGAAACGTGCATGCTTCTGATTCCAGATTTCATTGCTTTTATTATTAATAATACCGGCAATACGACCCACAATCTTGCCATCTCTCAAAGCAAGATAGTACACCGTTTCGCAAAAGTCGAAAGCCGGATTCTTATCCCGGCTCAAAGTACCCATTTCTTCCTCTATCAACCCTGGTACATGGAAAGGGCTATCCTTATATAACTCAATATTGAACTTAATAAACTTTTTAAGTTCTTTCTTACCGATAACTTCTTTTATTTCTACGCTCATCCGTTCGTACGTGTTTGACTGGCAAATGTAAACAATTATTTTAAAAGCAAGTAAAAGAGAAGGTAAGAAAAGCAAGTACACTTATTCTCATGTAAAAGAAAACGCACATACTTTTCTATTTTATAACACTTTCTGAAATAATAATAATTACTATCTTTGTCAGTAAATAATTTAAACGTCAAGAACTGGTTTCCTTTAATTAAAACACAAAGAACATGCGTAAAATCACCATTGGTTTTATACTGTGTAGCTTTGCTTTGCAAAGTTTCGCGGTACAACCATCATTAGAGGGATTTAATTATGCTTCAGTAACTGCCCCTGTTGGCAGCGAATGGCAATCTCCCGAAAACTTAGCGTTAAATAAAGAACAGCCACGTGCCTATTTCTTTTCTTTTCAGGATGTGGAAAGTGCCCGTAAGGTATTGCCCGAAAACAGTACATACTGGCAAACACTTAACGGGGACTGGAAGTTTAATTGGGCGCCCGATCCCGATTCGCGTCCAAAAGATTTTTATCTGCCGGAGTATAACGACTCGGCTTGGGACAATATTAAGGTGCCTTCAAGCTGGAATATTTACGGTATCCAAAAAGACGGAAGCCTGAAGTATGGCGTACCCATTTATGTAAACCAACCAGTCATCTTCAAGCACAGTGTGAAAGTGGACGACTGGCGCGGTGGCGTTATGCGTACCCCGCCTGCAAACTGGACAACTTTCAAGCATCGTAACGAGGTAGGATCATTCCGTCGTGACTTTGAAATTCCTCAAAACTGGGATGGCCGGGAAGTATTTATCAGCTTCGACGGCGTTGATTCTTTTTTCTATCTATGGATAAACGGACAATATGTAGGTTTCTCAAAGAATTCACGTAATACAGCCAACTTCGATATTACGAAATACCTCCGTAAGGGAAAAAACATAGTAGCTGCCGAAGTCTACCGTAGTTCGGATGGCTCCTTCCTGGAAGCTCAGGATATGTTCCGTCTGCCGGGTATCTTCCGGACGGTTGCCATCTATTCAACCCCCAAGGTACATGTGCGCGACCTCAACGTAATTCCTGATTTGGATGAAACCTATACCAACGGGTCGCTTACTATCAGCGCTGATATCCGTAACCTAAGCAATAAAAAAGCAAAGGGCTACAAACTAGTCTATTCGCTGTATGCAAACAAACTATATGCAGACGATAACAATGTGGTTGCGAATGCGACTGCTACGGCAACAATCCCGTTAGTCGGGGTCAATCAGTTGCTTGATGCCGGGAAAGTGGTGATGAATGTGCAGAACCCTAATAAGTGGTCGGCCGAATATCCCTACCGTTACACATTGGTTGCCGAACTGAAAGACGCAAAGAATAAAACCGTTGAAACCGTTTCTACCATCGTTGGATTCAGGGAAGTGGAGATTAAAGATACACCAGCATCCGAAGATGAGTTCGGTTTGGCAGGTCGCTATTATTATGTGAACGGAAAAACTGTAAAATTAAAAGGAGTAAACCGTCACGAAACAAACCCGGGTGTTGGTCATGCTATTACCCGCAAGATGATGGAAGACGAAGTCATGTTGATGAAACGTGCCAATATCAACCATGTACGTAATTCTCACTATCCCGATGATCCCTATTGGTACTTCCTGTGCAATAAATATGGAATATACCTTGAAGACGAGGCCAATATAGAGTCGCATCAATATTACTATGGAGAAGCATCCCTGTCTCATCCGGTTGAATGGAAGAAGGCACATGTAGCCCGGGTAATGGAGATGGTACACAGCAATATCAATAATCCTTCCATCGTAATCTGGTCGTTGGGTAACGAAGCCGGACCCGGAAAGAACTTTGTTGCCGCTTACGACGCACTAAAGAAAGTGGATCTATCCCGCCCCGTTCAGTACGAACGAAACAACGACATTGTGGATATGGGCTCTAATCAGTATCCTTCAATCGGCTGGATGCGTGGAGCGGTGAAGGGAACATATGATATCAAATATCCATTCCACGTTTCGGAATATGCTCACTCCATGGGTAATGCATGCGGTAATCTGATTGATTACTGGGAAGCCATCGAATCGACCAACTTCTTTTGTGGCGGAGCTATCTGGGACTGGGTTGATCAATCCATGTATAACTACGACAAACAAACCGGCGAACGATACCTGGCTTACGGCGGCGACTTTGGGGATACTCCCAATGACGGGCAGTTTGTAATGAATGGGATTGTCTTTGGCGATCTGGAACCGAAACCACAATACTATGAAGTAAAAAAAGTATATCAGCACATAGGCATCACAGCGAAAGATATCCGTAAAGGCGAATTTGAAATTTTCAATAAATATTATTTCAAGGATCTTTCTGATTATGATGTAAGATGGTCGCTTTACGAAAACGGAAAAGAGGTTCAGTCGGGCAACGTAACGCTTGCAAAGGTTGCACCCCGTGCCAAAACAACCCTTTTGGTGCCTTATCAGTTCGATAAACTGAAAGAATCTTCGGAATATTTTGTAAAGATTCAGTTCTTGCTAAATAAAAACATGCCATGGGCAGATAAATCATTTGTACAAGCTGAAGAACAAATTCAGGTGAAAGATGCAGTAAGCAGACCGAGCGTTTTCGATGTTGCAGACAGATCGGGTTCTATCCGTTTCATTGATTCTCCATCCGCCATCAAAACAGTAAAGGGTGATCATTTCGAGGCTAAATTCGATACGTCGACAGGTGGATTATATAGCCTGACTTACGGAAATGAGACTGTTATCGCCGAAGGCAAAGGTCCGAAGTTAGATGCCTTGCGTGCCTTTGTAAACAACGATAACTGGTTCTATTCTCAGTGGTTCGATCGCGGATTACATAACCTGGTGCACAAAGCAACCGGCATGAATGTAAATGTGAAAGACAATGGCACAGTGGTTCTTTCCTTTACTGTCGAATCGCAAGCACCCAACGCAGCGAAGATTCTTGGAGGAACAAGTTCGGGTAAAAGCAGCATCGAAGAGCTGACCGACAAGATTTTTGGCGCGGACGACTTTAAATTTACCACCAATCAGATTTGGACTGTTTACAAAGACGGGTCCGTAGAGCTGCAATCAAGTATTACCTCCAACCAGCCGGGATTAATCCTGCCTCGTTTGGGTTATGTAATGCAGGTTCCTCAACAGTATAAGAATTTCAATTATTACGGACGCGGACCGATCGATAACTATGCCGACCGTAAAAGCGGACAGTTTATCGAGCAACATACTAACACGGTGGAAGGCGAATTTGTAAACTTCCCCAAACCTCAGGATATGGCTAACCACGAAGATGTCCGTTGGTGTGCATTGACCAACGAAGCAGGTAACGGAGCCGTGTTTATTGCGACCGATCGTTTATCTGTATCCGCACTTCCCTATTCGGCCAAGGACCTGATTCTGGCATCACATCCTTACCAATTGCCTAAAGCAGGAGACACCTACCTGCATCTTGACCTGGCAGTAACGGGTCTGGGGGGTAACAGCTGCGGACAAGGCGCTCCGTTGCCAGACGACCGGGTGAGTGCAAGTCATCATACAACAGGCTTCATAATTCGACCGGCTGGTAAAGATTTGGCTCTTACCGCCAACGTAGCTCCGGCAGGAGATATTCCTCTTACTATTATCCGCGATGGAGCAGGTAAAGTAACATTAACCTCTTCCAGAAAAGGTGTGGTAATCTGCTATACCGTTGATAAGAGCAAAGTAAAGGATTACAGTGAACCGATAGCTCTACGCAATGGAGGAAAAGTTACGGCGTGGTTCAAGGATATGCCTGCTAACAAAATTAGCGTATCATTCCAGAAAATTACCAGCATCCAGACCAAAGTAGTCTATGCAAGCAGTCAGGAAGCAGGCGATGAAGATGCAGCGAATCTAACAGACGGAGACCCCAATACAATCTGGCACACCATGTATTCTGTAACGGTAGCCAAACACCCCCATTGGGTGGATCTGGATTGTGGCGAAGTCAAGATGATCAAAGGATTTGCTTATCTTCCCCGTCAGGGTGGAGGCAATGGTAATATAAAAGATTACACGATCCACGTAAGTCTCGATGGGAAAGAGTGGGGCGAACCTATTCACAAAGCTGCATTCGAAAACAATGCCGCAGAGAAGAAGGTAACATTTGATAAGCCGGTCAAAGCCCGCTATATCCGCTTTACAGCCTTAAGCGAGCAACGTGGACAAGACTATGCCACTGGTGCCGAGATAACAATTTTGGCAGAATAAGAAATTCTACTAATTTATATTGAGGGTGTCCCAAAAGACACCCTCTTTTGTTTGTTCTAACTTAAACGGGTATAATATAAGGATAATCAATTTATTTTGTATTTTTGAGGCTAAAGTCTTCTGTCAAACAACGAATGCAGATTCAGAGTATTAACAAAAAAATAACACAGCCATGTTTGAATTCCTGGACCAGTATCCTTATTTATTGCCGGTCATCATCTTTTTTGGCCGCATTATTGATGTAACGTTGGGAACTCTTCGTATTATATTTGTTTCCAAAGGCGAAAAATACAAAGCGCCTATTATCGGATTCTTTGAAGTATTTATATGGATTGTGGTTATCTCCCAGATATTTTCAAGGGCAAACGACCTGCTTTCCTATTTAAGTTATGCTGCCGGGTATGCTACCGGCAATTATGTAGGCATTATTATTGAAAATCGTATTGCATTCGGAATTTTAGTTTGCCGCATATATACCAATAATGAACCGTCCTCTCTTGTCAACATGTTGAAGAAAAAAGGATATGGAGCAACTGTAGTGGAAGGTATGGGAACGATAATGAAAGCCTACATTGTAGAAGCTGTAGTAGAACGAAAGGCCTTGAAGGAGATAGACCAATATATTACCAACTTCGACAAGAATACATTTTATACCGCCGAGGACGTACGTATCCGTCAGAAAGGAATCTTCCCCGAATCCAGCACATTTTTCAGCCGATGGAGACCCGGTAAATAACACGCCAAGCCGTACTATTCCTCCAACTACGTTTTTTACGTAAACCATCTGCCACCTATCACTCCTGTGCCTCCCTGCGAAGGTACTGTGATTTTCTGTTTTCTCTTACGTAAAATAGCTCCTTTTATGGGGATCTTTAGCCGATAACTTAAATGCATAGTATAGGTGAAGCTTATTCCGATTGTTCTTACAAAATGAGGCCGTTTGTTGCTTAAATGTTAAAGAAGTATAATGAAACGATGAGTGATACGTATTTTCAGTGAGTTGGTTGTATTATGATTGTATGGAAAAAAATAGTAACATAGAAATAATAATTGTCCGTTATCTCCAGAATAATATTTCTGAAGAGGAAATGAGGCTGTTGATGTCCTGGATAAATGAGAACAAGACAAACAAAGATATGTTTTTTCAGATAAAGAAGGTTCACGATCTGAAAAATACAGATACCTATCCAACCAATGATTACATGAACGAAAGCTGGGAACGAATAGCCAATAAAATTAATAGTGTATCTGGAAGTAAAAGAACGAATCGTAGCGATTCAGACCAATTAAAAAAGAAACACTTTATATCCCTATGCAAGTATGCTGCCGTTGCTATTTTTTGCATTGGTTTAACAATTGGAGTGCAATTATGGGTTGACAAAAATAAACAGGTTGTTTATACTGCAATTAGTACGGAATCAGGACCACGGATGAGTCATCTCGTATTGCCTGATGGCACAAAAGTTGTGCTAAATGCATCGTCTAAATTTAATTATTCAACTAAATACGGATCTTCCGTTCGTGAAGTCTATTTAGATGGAGAAGCTTTTTTTGATGTGGTTAAAAACAAGAAAGTTCCTTTTATAGTTAAAACAGCCAAACAAAGAATAGAAGTCTTAGGTACAACTTTCAATGTGATGGATTATTCTGATGATGATTATGCAATAACAACACTGGTGAGTGGAAGCGTAAAAATGCAAACAATGAAAAAGTCTGGCGAATATGACGAATCTCATTATTTGAAACCAAGTCAGCAGGCATTTTTCAATAAAACTACAAATCAAATAACCTTATCTTCGGTTGATATTGATCCCACTAAAACCTGGGTAAATAAAATTTATCATTTTAATAATGAACCTCTTTTCCATATTTTACAGCGACTGGAAAAGATATATGGGGTAAAAATTGCAATTGAAAACGAGCATGTAAGAAATGTAAGGTACACCGGAACCTTTGAATTGGATCAGCCAATAGATAACGTGTTGAATATTATCAATTACGATAAACAGTTTTCATGCATCGTAAAAGAGGATAAAATTACTATACAATAAAATTCAATTTTGAGCCTATGAAAGAAACGTCAATTTTTTTTAAGTAAAGACTTTGTTAATCTTCGAGGAAAGGGAATTCCTCTTTATAAAATGTTTCTGTTTCTCTTATTCCTTATTAGTTGGAAAAGGGGCATTGTTTACCTATTAAAATTAATCTTATGCAAAAATCAGTATGTGAAATTTATCAGCTTTACAGTAAGAGTTTTACTGTGGCAGGAACAATTTTAATTCTTTTGTTTATTGGTATAATCCAGGGATCGGCTGCAGATTCAACTGAAAGCAAAAATATCTCCCTCAATATACATAACGGGACTATTTATACGGTAGTGTCTGAAATAGAAAAGCAGACAGATTATATGTTTCTCTATAAAAATGAAGATATAGACAATAACATTAAAGTAAGTATAAAAGCCGAAAAAAAACCTGCAATTGAGATATTGAATGAAGTAATATCAAAAACCAATTTGGTTTATTCAATTAATGGAAAGCATATCGTACTTACCAAAAAAGGGAGTGCAGATATTAAAGATATAGTTGTTTCAGGTAAAATTGTTGACAACAAAGGTGAGGCGATTATTGGGGCAAATGTACTCGTTAAAGGAACTTCAAGCGGAGTTGTATCCGATATAGAAGGTAATTTTTCCATTAAAGCTCCCAATGAACAATCGGTTTTGATCTTTTCTTATGTGGGGTATGTAAACCAGGAAATACAGATAGGAACCCGACGGAATTATACCATTACACTACAAGAATCCTCTTTAGAGATTGACGAACTGGTGGTGACTGCATTAGGTATGAAACGATCAGAAAAGGCTTTGGGTTATGCCACACAGAAGGTAAGCGGAGGAGAGTTCGAAAAAGTGAAGGGAGCCAATGTGGCAACCAGTTTAACAGGACGTATTTCCGGATTAACTGTATATAATTCGACAGAATTTCTGGAGAGTCCAACACTACAATTACGAGGAGAAAATCCTATTTTAGTGCTGGATGGGGTACCGACCAACATAACTCTTGGCGAAATTAATTCGGACGATATATTAAGTATTGATGTTTTAAAAGGAGCAACAGCATCGGCTCTTTATGGTTCAAGAGGAGGAAGCGGAGCCATAATGGTCACAACCAAGAAGGGTGGAAAAGAAGGTTTTTCTGTTACTGTCAATACCAGTAATATGTTTAATGTCGGTACTCTTGCTATGCCCGAGGTTCAGTCATCGTATAGTGCCGGGTACAATGGTAAATACAATACTGATGATGAAGTATGGGGAGATAAACTTGATATTGGCAGAATCTATTCTCAATGGGATCCTATTGCCAAAGAAATGCGTGAATCAGAGCTTACATCAAAAGGAAGGAATAATTTCAAGAATTTCCTCGAATTCAGTATGATCAGTAATACGAATGTAAGTGTTACGCAAACAGGAAAGAATGGAAGTGTAAGAACCTCGTTTTCTTATGTAAATAACAAAGGACAATATCCAAATGCCAAATCTCAACAATTTAAGTATAGTATTGGAGGCGAAATGAAACTTGGAGATAAGGTTTCTGTTGAAGGTACCTTGGCATTTAACAAACAGATTTCGCCCAATACTGCAGGAACCGGATATGGTAATCAAGGGTATATTTACAATCTTCTGGTTTGGACAGGTCCCGAATACGACGTAACTCAATACAAAGATTATTGGATTACTCCCAACGAAAAGCAGAATTGGCTTTACAACGGTTGGTATGATAACCCATATTTGATGGCCTACGAAAAAAGAAATGCCATTGATAATAATATAACGAATGGAATGTTATCTGTTAATTATCAAATTCAACCATGGCTTAAGGCTATAATTCGTAGTGGTATGGATGTAAGCAACGATCAGACCCAGCGAAGGGCTCCGATAGGAATACACTCAACCCGAAATTGGGGAGGGACAGACAAGGGGTATTATATGGAAAAAAATGCTTACGCATTCAGCATGAATAATGATTTCATTTTATCCGCCGAAAAAAGATTTGACAAATTAAGTATAGAAGGACTCTTGGGAGGATCAATATATTATTACAAAACAAATTCGCTGGAGGCCTCAACGAAAAATGGTTTATCAATCCCCGGATTCTATTCCTTGAAAGCCTCGGTAGAAAGTCCGAATATAGATGTTTATACAAGTAAAAAACAGGTAAACAGCCTTTTCGGGAAAATGACGATTGGTTATAAAAATGCATTTTTCCTTGATTTGACTGGAAGAAATGACTGGTCATCCACATTGCCTGCCAACGACAATTCTTATTTCTATCCATCGGTAGGCGCCAGCGTACTTATGTCGGAAATCATGCCTTTGCCAGATTGGATGAATTTCTGGAAATTAAGAGGTTCATGGACTGTTTCAAAAAGTGATTTGGATATTTATGCAATTAACACAGCCTATGCGGTTAATAATGCTGTGTGGGATGGTATGAATTCGGCCTATTACCCAACAACCTTACGAGGAAGTGTAAAACCCATAACCAACCGGACTTACGAAATTGGTACCACGTTTAATTTGTTGAAAAATAACCGGATAAAAGCTGATTTCAGTTATTACAACAAATTGACTTATAACAATACTGTTCAGGTTAATATATCTGCACTCTCCGGATTTAAAACATTGTTGATTAACAACGATGAAGAATATGTAAGAAAGGGATTTGAAATAATTTTAGACTTTATTCCAGTTATGAATAAAGATTTCAAATGGAACTCGATAGTCAACTGGTCTACATCCAGAAGGTATTATGCCCAATTAGATGAACAGTACAGTGCAGATAAACTTTGGGTACGCAAAGGAGCTCGTTTAGATGCTTATGAAAGTTATGATTTTCAACGCGATCCGGAAGGCAACATGATCTTGTTTAATGGTGTTCCCAAATTAAGTGATTATAAATCAAAAATAGGATACGCAGACCCGGATTGGGTATGGGGTTGGAGCAATGCTTTTAAATATAAAAATGTTGTTCTTTCTATAAGCATCGACGGACGTATTGGCGGATTGTCATCTTCCGAAACAAACCGAAGAATGTGGCAAACGGGAGCCCATCCTGATACTGATAATAAGTGGCGTTACGAAGAGGTGGTAAATAACAACAAGACGTTTGTTGCAGATGGTGTAACGATAACTTCTGGATCTGTTACATACGACTCGTATGGACAAATTGTTACCGATACAAGAGTGTTCGAGAAAAACACAAAAGTTGTATCCTACGAAACGTATATTAAAGACTACTGGAGAAAGGGGCCGCAATTAATTTTTGATGAATCATTTCTTAAACTTAGGGAGCTATCTTTAAGCTATGATATACCTAAGAAACTTTCGACTAAACTGGGTCTATCTTCTTCTTCCGTGGCTTTGGTAGGGCAAAATCTTTTGTTGTGGACTAAGGAGTATAAATATGCCGATCCGGATAGGGCTTCAGATGATTTATCTTCACCGTCAGTTCGCTATGTCGGTTTCAATTTAAAACTTGAATTCTAATTTTTAAATTTAAGGACATGAAAAATTATATAGTAAACATACTCGCTTTAGGTTGCCTGACATTTAGCATCGGCATGAGTAGCTGCGATAGTTTCGAAGAATTTAATACCAACCCCGACGAGTCTACCACAGTAACTTCCGGAATGTTGGCAACCAACCTGATACTTGGCGTTATGCAGGAAGACGGTACCACAAAGACTTTTCTCAGAGATGACATGCTAAGTAAGTATGTTGCCTGGACTGAGGGAAATGATATAGATTACCTGTTCAATAAATTAGGAAGAACCGACGACTTTTCAAATTACAGCTTTGAGAATATGGCCATGTTAGGTAATGTGGACAAGATGATTGGATTTGCTCGTAACGAAAAGGAAAAGAACTCATACACAGCTTTAGGTCATTTCATTCGGGTATGGAAATTTTTTGATTTAACCATGCGGGTTGGAGATATCCCATACAGTGAAGCGATGAAAGGAGAAGAGGGTACCGAATATCCCGTTTATGATACGCAAAAGGATGTATTCCTTGGATTGTTGAATGAATTGGATTTGGCCGATCAGCTTTTTGAGTCAGGTGAGGATTTTGATGGAGATCCTATCTATGGAGGCGATGTTTCCAAATGGAGAAAAGCGGTTAATACGCTTCAGTTAAAGATATTGATAAACTTGTATAAAAAGAGTGCAGACTCTGATCTGAAAGTGGCAGACCGTTTCCAAAAGATCGTGTCGGGCAAACCGATTTTTACATCGAACGATGATAATTTTCAATTGGTGCATTCAGATAATTCAGGTCAGAAATATCCGTTCTATAAGGAAGGTAATAATTTTATTGTTTTTAATCAGGTATCTTCATTTGTTATTGATACGTTGAAAATGCTGGGCGACAGACGCTTATTCTATTATGCAAAGCCCACTGTTAAATCGGTTGATTTGGGTCTTGAACCGACTGATTGGTCTGCTTATAATGGTGTAGATCCAACGTTGACTTTCTCTGAAATACAATCTGCCGTGGAGACTAAAAATGTATCTCAGCTGAATTTGCGTTACAGTGAATTGCCTGCCGGAGAACCGACATTTAAGCTTAGTTATGCCGAGATGAACTTTATTTTGTCGGAAGCTGTAGTAAGAGGCCTTTTATCAGGAAATGCGAAGGCTTATTATGAAGAAGGGATTCGTGCTGCCATGCGATTTACCGCAGACAATACGCCAGATAGTTATGACTACCATCATGGGATGAAAATTACAGACCAGTATATTACTAGCTATATTAATGGTGAAAAAGTTACATTTGCATCCAAAATGAGTGAGCAAATCAATCAGATAATTATTCAAAAATATCTTGCCACATTTTTGCAAACTCCCTTTAGCGGTTACTTTGAGTATAGAAGAACGGGTATACCTAAATTTACGATTAACCCGCAATCTAACAGAAATGATCCTACCGATAAAATGCCGGTAAGATGGATGTACCCGCAGGAAGAATATAACTATAATACTGAAAATTTGCAGAAAGCAGTAGATAGTCAGTATAATGGAGTGGATACAGAAAATGAATTGATGTGGATTTTAAAGGATTAAATTAAATAATACGGGAATGAAAGGAATCTTTATTTTCTTGCTTGCATGTCTTTCGTTGCAGTTAACTGCACAGCAATCGACGTTACGGTTTAACAAACAAGGGACATTTAAAATAGTTCAGTTTACGGATTTACATTATTCGGTTGAGAAGCAGGCTGAGTCTGAAGCTGCATTAACCTGTATTGCGTCTGTTCTGGATGTAGAAAAACCGGATCTTGTAGTTTTTACAGGCGATTTGGTTTACTCCAAGCCTGCAAAAGAAGGGTTGAACCGCATACTGAAGTCTGTAGTTGACCGAAAGCTTCCTTTTGCTGTGGCTTGGGGAAATCACGACGACGAACAAGACATCTCAAGAGCTGAGTTGCAGTCTTATGTTGAACAAATTCCTGGATGCCTTGGAAAAAAAACCGAAGGTATTCCGGGTGAATCCAATTTTATTCTGACAATTCAGCCTAACGAAGGAAAAAGGGCTTCTGCAATTCTTTACTTTCTGGATTCACATGCTTACTCAGCACTCCCTTTGGTAAAAGGATACGACTGGATAAAACCCGGACAGATAAATTGGTATACCGATAATAGTAAACGGTTTACCGCCGGTAATGACGGTAAACCGTTGCCGGCATTGGCATTCTTCCATATTCCGTTACCGGAATATAATCTGGCGGCATCCGATGAGAATGTTCATTTAATGGGTTATCGGTTTGAGAAATCCTGTGCTCCGGCATTGAATACAGGTCTTTTTACTGCCATGTTGGAAGCTGGAGATGTAATGGGCGTATTTGTCGGACATGATCACGATAATGATTACGTAACTGACTGGAAGGGGATTGCTTTGGGTTATGGGCGGTTTAGCGGAGGAAATACTGAGTACAATAATCTTCCTGAAGGTAATGGCGCCCGTGTTATTTTGCTTAAAGAGAACGAGCGCGATCTGACTACCTGGATTCGTCTTCGTAGTGGGGAAAAACAACAAAACATCCAATTAAGTAAACTAATTAAGCCAATAAAAAAAGATTAATTATTTATTATAATTTATTTTTGTCTTGTATTTAATAAAGAGGTCCTTTTCCAATTAAACAATATGATTTAATTAGAGAAAGAACCTCTTTGTTTTTAATTTTGTTATTGTACTTTTATTTAATTAAGCTATTTTTACAAAGTAAACGGCAAAAGCAATTAAGCACAGTGAATGAGAACGATAAACATAGTATCAATCAATTTCGAATATTGTATGTAAAGCATGCTCCTTCGTTAATTTCGTTTGCCCGCAAATTTGTGGGAGACAACGAGGCGGAAGATGTGATTCAAGATGTATTTCTTAAATTATGGGAGCAGGAATCATTTACGATTATTGATGAAAGCATACGAAGCTACCTGTATCGTTCGGTACAGAATTCATGTTTAAATCACCTTAAGCACAGGGTAATTCATCAGGAGTATTTAGATAGAGCTGTAATGGAGTTGAAAATGGAAGAACTTCAGTGCTATACGATAGACGACCTTCTGATTAATAAAGAGCGAATAAATTCTTTATATAAGGCGATAGATCAGCTTCCGGCCAGATGCAAAGAAATATTTTCGATGTATTACATTGAAGAAAAGAAAAACGCTGAGATAGCCGTATTGTACAATATTTCTGTACGGACGGTCGAAACTCATATTTACAAAGCCTTGAAAATACTACAAAAAATACTGATCTTAATCCTGTCCATATTGATTCTTAAATAGCAAACATTGCTGTCCCATTAAAATCTAAAATAGCTCTTTGAAATATTTGAAATTTAGTTAGTTACAGAGGTTTTTCGATTCAACGGATTTCAATTCTCATCTTTGCGGTCTAAAACAGGCCTACATATGCATAAGGATAAATTCGTTTTCTCTCAGCTGATAGTATTCTTAGATAGAAACAAGTTCAACTACATCGTTCGCAAGCATGATGGAGACAAATATGTAAAGCATTTCACTTGTTGGAATCAACTACTTTCTTTGATGTTCGGACAACTCTCCAATCGTGAAAGTTTGAGAGATTTGATTATCGCCCTTGATGCCCACCACTCTAAATGTTATCATTTAGGAATAGGAAGGAATGTATCAAGATCATCTCTGGCAAGA
>Ga0209639_1000076_pt1 | contig 153174 bp, 108 predicted proteins | sample EPASupsiteHSE605_FD_187268 | JGI IMG/M metagenome (GOLD analysis project Ga0209639, IMG submission 187268) | Bioremediated contaminated groundwater from EPA Superfund site, New Mexico - Sample HSE6-05 (SPAdes) (version 2) | ecosystem: Environmental > Aquatic > Deep subsurface > Groundwater >...
GCTTTCAAACAAAATTGAAGCAATTGAACGAGCCTTGGTCTTATCAATTTTCCTTTGATTTTAAGTAAAGTACATTGTTTCTGAACTTCTATTGAAATAGTTGAGAACTTGCTCTCTGAATCTTTTGCTTTTTCTTAAGGTGTACTTTACTTTAAAGAAGTAGTTTAGTTCACAAGGGTATTTTTGTGGATGGAATAAAATAAGCTATATTGATATTAAAACATAATGGAACAATGATAATATTAACATTTTGTTACTAAAACTGGACAAAACAATGATAGTTTTAACATTACTATCTACCAAACAATGATAAGTAGAATAAAAAACTAATGTGAATGAGTTTGCCTTTTGGGATATTATACTTAGAGCTGTCACAGATCCGCTGGTCATTATATCATTATGATAAATGTAACAGCTAGAAATCTCGAGATTTCCGCTGTCTACACAAAATAAGGTTTTGAAATTATCATAAAATATACAACCTGTGTATGAATACTGGCCATTATTACCGATAGATATTACTCCATTTGATGGCATGTTATTACCTACAATATTACTCGAAGTAACACTGCCTCCTTTACCATACATTCTGACACAAATCATTGTTGTTGCCTTGTTAAAAGATATTGAAGAATAAGACATCAAAAAACTTGATGGCTCAAAAACGTTAAATCCAGATCTTGTCTCAGCTTTGTTGTTGGTGTCATTAAGGTAAGTGGCACCTTGATGACCATAGTCAAGAGCTATAGGACCATTTCCGACTTGGGATGGTGAACATAAGGTGACTGAAACATAATTAAGCTTGTTTTGTTTTGATGTAGATGTTAAAGACCACACAAAATGTCCCCAATCGCTGCAAGTGCAAGAACTTGCGCATGTCATACTAATTACTGACTGACCAGTTGAACTATAACAATAGATGGCTCCCCCAGAATATGGTGCCTCAACAATACAATTATAAAACATCGAATTTGACACTTTCATATCGAATTCCACATCTTTAAAGTATATAACTCCTCCATGGTTATTATATACGGTAGATCGGAAAAAATTACAATCACTAACATTAAAAATCAATGGAGTTTGACTAACAGATCTACCAGAAGAAATTTCATCATAAGTGCACTGGTCTTGTTTTAAAAAAAAGGCTTTTTTATTTGGAACAGAGCAAAATACAGAAAATAGTAACTTCAACATTACACTGAAATGTGATTTAAAAAAGTTCCAAACAAACTAGTTCAATTATTAAATGAGTCAAAAGACCCTTCCCGAAAAGAACATTAAGATTCCAAAACAAACATATGCACTATTATTTAGCGAAATTGTTCAGTATTGCCATCAGAAAGTCGAAACTCTTGATCAATTTGCATCTAATCTTCAAGATATGGGCTATCCAATTGGTTGCACAATACTTGAAGTTCTAGAACAAAGCCCAAATAACTCTTTTAAGAGACTTCAAAAATCAGTGCCAATGTTATTGTTCCTTAAGGAGAAGATTTGGCCATTTTTATTTGGATATCCTGCTCATAGTCTTGAACAACAGGTTGATGACGCGAATTGTTATATGCTTTATGATGATAAACCAATGATAACACAGTTTATTTCCCACCCAATTGATATTAAGAATCATTTTTCTTGTTGCAGTTTTGTGGCTGGTATTATTGAAGGTATTCTATGTTCATCAGGGTTTAAGTGCAAAGTATCAACTCATCCAAATCCAGCACCCGGCACACCAGATCGTGTAGTTTATCTGATCAAGTTTGAAGAGGATTATAAATAAAAAGATTCTCATAATATATTTAACTCATAAGATAGTGTAATGCAATTTCATTGACAGTTTCTGAAGGCATTTGCTCAACTATGCTCTCAATAATAATTTTTGCTGTAGGTATTTCGGAAAATGAAGAAATTGCCGATATACAATGAAGGAGAACTGTTGGGCATTGATACAAAACCCACTCCACCAAAGCCCTTACAAATTCTTCTCTGTCAGACATTGAAATTCTGTATAGGGAGCAAATTGTCTCTATTGATGGATTTTCAAGAATTGGTGAAAATAAAAAATGGGGATCATTCAATGGTGCCAACAAATATGATTCAAGGGGAATTTTTGAAGGAAGCAAAATTTCTTCGGGTTCAGAGATCTCACTTTTAATGATTGATGACAACCTCTGTTCTATATTGTCATCATTAATACTATTAACTCTTCGTTTTGGATCATATTGTTCCCACAAAAGACTCAATTCATAGTAAGATTTAAATATAAATTCTTCATTTAATTGAGTGTCTGATGTTTTGTGGTTTTCGAAAAAGCCGATTAACTCAGCCTTAGAATCGTTGTACTTGGGTACACCGAATTTATTAGCACTTTCTTTCACAAATTGTAATAAATAACTAGAATCAACATGCATACTGAGAATAATCCTAATTGCAGTTGGGACCTGATATAAAAATTCTATTTTTGGAATAATACTACACAATTCATTCTCTTTTGTAGAATGCGATAACAAAGAAATCCAATCAGATCCATATGTTGATAAAAATGGAGGGAAGAGGAAATGGTGAGTTTCGTTTTCGTTGATTTCTTTAATCTTTTTCTCAGCGGTACAGTTTACATCGAAAAGAAGCAAATTCATATTAGAGTCCAGAAAGGCAACAGTGTTTCTGATAGTTCTAATGGAAAATAACCTTCCAGAACTGTCAGCCTTCACAGCATCAAATATTTCTCCGTTGGGTACTGAACATGCAATAATCATTTTTCTGAATGGAGAATATATAATTAAAAAAGGTTCCTGATTTGGTCCATCAGCCCACCCAATTTGAGAATCACGCAAACCTTTGAGCACTTTAACAATGTGGCCAAAAACGGAATCTACAATTAATACTCTGCCATTATTATCTGTCAATGCAACCCACCTTCCAGTTGGATCTGCTTCAATTAATTTCGCAGTCCTTCCTTCATCTTTCATGCACCACTCAAAGAGAGACTTTGGAATTGGGGGTACTTCATCTTCAGGGGTTGAGCCCTTTACCCACCTGAAAAACCTGCTTGCAGCCTGTTTCACTATCTCAGTGGCTTTTGGTTGAGCTGGTTTCTGAACAGATGATACTGTGAGAAATGGATTTGAGCCAATGGAAAACACAGCTGGAAACTGATGTAAGCCGGATACAATGATGGAAGAAAGTGAAGAGTTAATAAGTACAGCATCAATAAACGAGTGATGAATATGCCATCTATTAATTTGGACTTCTTCATTAAGATTATTCATTTTGGATTGAACCGAAGATAATGGTATAATTGCCATATCTGGGGGGTAAAACGCCATAAGAACAGGATATGTCTGAGTAAATCTGCCATTTCTATAAGAACATACTCTGAGTTTCAATAAAGGAGCATTAATAGGTGTTAAGGCAAAAACCCACTTATTCTGGTCAATAAAATGGACTGCCCCCATTGTTGTTCCAACTGCTTGCACCCAAGGTTCAATAAAAACAGTTTCAATGCATGATATTGTATCTCTTGGATGAAGAGCTAGAGCAATTGAGGTGGTATTTTCAGAATTTAGAAATGATAGAGTCGAACCAAAAGCTCTGCATAAACTATTACCATCTGGAGATACATTGATTATAGAATTAGAAGAAGTGTTATCCTTGAAAGAAGCGCTAAAATCGCAAAAAGACCGAATTTCCATTTTTTCTCGTAATAAACTTTTCAAAAATAGTGTTAAGTTAAAAAGTGACAATGAACAATATTTACTTAAACAATGTGGATTTCTGATTACTTGGGCTTTTTGGGTTTAGATCCTTCGTTGATACCAATTTTATCAGATTCCATTAATGTTCTCATTAGAAGTTTTTCTGATAGATCGGTAGCAATAAATGCAATGTTTTGAACCGTTTCATTCACCTTAAAAGTATGACTAATTAGTGATACTAAACTAGTATCTAGTCTGTTATCAAGAAAGCTGAATGAAGGTATTGCTTGATTTTTATCATTGGATACTTGTTGAGCAACCGGAAAAATAGAAAAATTCAATTCCTGTTCAAACATTGATTTGTTAAAATAGTTCTCTTGAACAATAAGTGGAAATATTCTATTAGCAAATTCATCAATAGCATTATTAAAACCAGATAAGAGTTCATTGGCTTCTTCATAAAATTGATTAGAATTCGCTTTCTGTATTTCATTTCTGGAAAAAACCTCATCCATAGTCTGAGAAGAGGAACTGTGATGATGCATTTCCAAAAATGGCTCAACAGATCGCTTAACAGAGTGACTAAAAGGAAGGAACCCTCCAAATAATTCAATTGTTGATACTGCAAGGGATGCGAAAGACGACAATACATGCTCCTCAGAATTAATTTTGGAAAAAACGAATTCTTCTTGTTTGAAATCAACCAATGGACGAATCAAAGTTTCGGCATCGATACCAAGCAAATAAGCTATACTAGGTGATTTATGATGATCTCTAAAACTGTAGTCAGTGACTTCACAATCAAATCTTTCAGACCCGAGATACAGAATGGTATTAATTGGCTTGATCATATTACTCTCCTTTTTTGCGATATCGCAAATTGAAGCCTGATAGGGGGCATTTTTAGTAACGCTCAAAGAAATTTGGTCGAGATAAGAAAAAAATAGGGGCAAATTATAGTTGAATCTAACTACATTCTTTAATGGAGCCAATTTTTCACTGGATTTTTTCGAAAAATCAAAAATTAACGGAGAAATCTCAAATTGTTCAAGCACATATTGTGCTGCATTCTTGGAATACTGATCTATTTTCAATGCTTCTTCACGTTTATATGATCGAAACTCTTTCTGAATTATGGAAAGTTTTAAACACTTATAAAACCGGTACCATTGTGAATGTTTTTCCTTTCGGATAATTTTTCTCTCAGTAAATAATCTCTCTTTCTCGTTAAGCATTATATTTTTCAAAGAAGATGAGTTGATTCCATTATTTCCTGTGTTGTCTTTCATCAGATTAACGGTTTTTGAAAATAAATCTGTTTCAAGATGTAACTTTCAACTTGATTAAAATAATGAACGAATACATAACTAACATGTAGTGAAATAGTCAATTCATCGTTTGGATATGTTATTTGGTGTTTTTTGTGATGAATCTCTATCTTTCTGAGTTTGCATTCCACTTCATTTAGAAAATAAATCAATTGTATTGTTTTGTTCATCATTGACATTATAGTCGATTAGGCCCCATTTAACAAGTTATTTCTTATGTTCCTCTCTCTTTCTATCGGAAACCTATAACAATATTCAATCAAACAAATAATTATGTACTTATTTGATGATTCTGAAACAATAAATGTTTTAATACTCTGATAGTATCTTATTTTGATGATTCTCTTTCAATTTTTTTTTCCAAGGCCAAAAAATTTAAAGATTGATGATTAGCTCGATGGATCAATTGATTGAGGGGAGGCTTTCATTGAGAATATAATTGAGGGGCTCATTGGATTCGATAATGATTGTGAAATTATTTAAGATACTGGTTATTATGAAGCAAAACATAATCAAAAAAATTAAGAACACCTGGGAGTGATATATAGCAATCCGAATTTAAGAAACAAAATTTGTATTCTCTCTTAGGCTGATTAAGAAGAGAATTTTTTTTAAAGATTGTTTTTTTTATATTTTAAATAGAATTGTAAGTGTTCACCCAATAATATTGGGACTATATTAGAATTTTTGCATCACAAATATTATTCACTTATTAGGTACCCCTTTATTATCCGAATTCTAATGGATATCAACATTTTATAATTATAAATGATCCTTAAAAAGGTTTCAAAATATCAAAAGGGGGGTGAGATTTTTTTTATTGAATGAATTTGGGAAAAACTGAAACACAAATAATGATTTTTTGATCAATCTTGTTTAATTTGGGGAGAATAATACTTAAATGCAATTTTTGTTCCCATAAATAATTAATAATCAATAAGGGGAGAATTCCAAATAAACTTACAATACTATTTCTCAGACGTTAAGGATTAATGAATAATGAAAAATCTTCAATTGTGTTATCACATCTATATAATTCCAGAAAAAATCAATTCGCAACTTCTTTGCAATCTATTTTAAACACAGTTGCTCAGGACAAAATTGTGAAACAAATGTTACAGGATAGGACATCAGGGCAGTTTATTTCCAGAAGAGTGGAAGAAATTATTTTTAAGGTTTTAAATGATGATAGAGAACTTTATATTGATTCATTACTCACAAAAATTCAAAAATATGAAACAATTCTGAGCGATGAATATGCAGAAGTACTTAAGATTCTTGGAACCAAAATTTTGTCTATATCAGATGCTCAAAACAGCTCATCATTACATAAATCAAGACATATTCATGCTTTAATTGAAGAATTAAAAACTCTACAAGAAGAAGTTGTTGACCTTAGAAAGAAATGCTCAGATAATGAAATTGTAATAGAGCAGTATCAAAGCAAGAAATTCGGATCAATAAGACCAGATACCAATCCTGACTCACCAAATTTCATGCACATTTTTGTTCAAATGGATCTAACCAGCCTTGATTTGAAAATTAAAGAAATTCAAACAGATGCTGCCACTGTAAAGAAGTTTGTTATTGATATGAGGGCGAGAATTCAACAAACAATCAGTTCAATGTTTGAAAGGGTTCAGGAGAGCATTAACGAGTTTGAGAAAAGGAAAAGTGATCATAGCCATACTATCAAACTGGAGAGAGCAAAGTTTGAAAAAGTAATAAAGTCATATGAAGAAGATGTTATCCCTAAAATGATACAAAATCATACCAATCAAATGAGTACCATTGAATCCGATCTCAAACAAGCAAAAGCCTCTTCAGAGCAATTGAATAATCAATTATTTGAAGAGAATCAAAAGGTTACCAGTTTATCTCGGCAACAAAAGAAAATTATTCGTTTATCCGAAAAGCTTAGTAAGAAATGTTCACAATATGAGAGCTTAAATCTCGAATTACATGATAATCTTGAAAATACAACCACTCAACTAGCCCAAGAACAGGTTAAGAATCAAGAGTTATCTTTAAGAATTTCTCAAAATGAAGCTACTATTGCTGAAATGAATGAAATTATTCAGAAGAATCAGAATCAGATTAAAAATCTTAACACCAGAGTTTTACAGGAAACCCAAAGAGCTGAAGACTCATCTTCATATCTTGTTCAAAGAGTAACTGAAGTGGAAGCATTAACCCGAAAACTCGGAATTGCAAATACCACCATTCTTACCCTTAAAGAGGAATCTTTGAAACAATCAACACAAATATCAAACCAGGAAGCAAAGATTATTTCGCTTGAAACAACAAAACAAGAGAACTTACTTCAGCTAGGATTATTATCAAAAGAACTAAAAGAGAGTAAGAAACAAAGTAGTGACACAATAACCTCTTTTCGAGAAGAGTGTAAAAGACTACAAGATGATAATCATTCGAGTTTGCAAACGATTAATGATTTGAATAATACACTTGAACGTCTAAACCAGCAGATTAGCTTGATGACTGAAGAGAATTCTCAGTTAAAGAAATCATTATCGGACTATATATCTTCAAAAGAAAATACTATCAATGATCTTAACCGTAACCAATCTCAGCTTTCTTTAAGTCTTGCTGAGTTTAAGAGCAAATATGAGAGTTCGCTGACCCAAATAGCTTCATTGCAAAAAGAAAACTCTATTTTGAAATCGAGACTTGATGAAATTAGTGAAGAAAATCAAGAGAAAATGGTTGATGTTGAAGAAAAGAGAGCAACTATTGCTAAGTTATTATATGAAAAAGAGATTAACAAAGAGAACATATCCTCTCTCGAAGATCAAATTAATAAGATGTCATTAGAAAAAAGCAATCTTGAGCAAGAGTTCTTGAAATTGAGGGCTATGAATAAATCTCTAACAGAACACAATCTTCAGCTCAAGAATCATATTCAAAACTCTTCATCAGATAATCAAATAATAGAAACTCGTTTGCAGTTATCAGAGAAAAAGAATTCCGAATTGTTAGATCAACTCGAAAAATTAAAAGACGAGAATATTGAATTTCAAGAAAATATTACTGAGCTCAAAAACATCAATATGGAAAATAACTCCATCATCTCTAACATGAACAAGCAACTCAAAGAGTTGTCAAAAATAGTTGAAACAGATTCTCATCCAAATTGCGTTCTTTCATTGGAACAATGGAAGAAAGATCATACTGATATACAAACAATTAAATCTATCATCATGATGGGTGATCATGATGATATCATTCAACAAATTAGGGAATTGAAAAATAGATCAACGTCATTGCTTAGTCTCGAAACATCACTATCTTCAAAAGATCCCGTTTTGTCTGTGAAGCAAATGATGACTGAAAGATCCACAATAAGCTCATTTTTAGATATCAAACAGAATGAAAAATTAGTTGAAAAGTTACAGAGTTTAATTCAAGCTAAAGATTCCCTCCTTATTGAGAATAGAGAACTTGTTGAATATATTCTTACTATCTTTTCTCTGTTTTCGAATTCCAAACAAAGCCCTTCAAAGGCATCAACAATACTTGCTCCTAAAAGAAGGCAGCAGATGATAAATGCCATTCAAAGTACAATAAGTATCGCAAAACAAGATAGAGAACAAATCCTTCACATAATCGAAGAAGCTGAGAAGCTGGGATACACAGGTTCAAGAGGAACGGAAGCAGCTCAGTATATTGCTCAACATATGTTTGAACAAGAGAAACAATTAGCGATGATTCAATTAAAGAACGAACTTGAGAGCGTAAGATTGTCTCTTGAAAACGAAAAAGAAGAGCACAAGAAAGAAAATGACAAATTTAAGAAGAAGATAACAGAACAAAGAAGCCTAATCGCAAAAATTAGTGAAGAAAAAATGCAACTCTTAACAGAACAATCAAACCAAAATGAGGATCTCATGTCTCAAATAAGGAAACTTCAAGAGGATATTCGTAATGAAAAAACTTTGAGGCTGGAAATTGCACGAATTGGTGCAGGAGACGTAGCAGACAGAAAGCTTCTTAAGTCGAAACTGTCCGACACAGAGTTTAAATTTGTGGAATTTATTCAAAAAATAATGAACCAAGAGAAGGAGTCAAGAGTAATACACGAACAAATGAAGAAAGAAAGAGAAAAGCTAGGAGATGTCATATAAGGTTGAATTTTAAATCATATGGAATTGTGAGAGTGAAAACGATAATTAGCGACAATTTACAAAATTATCGTACACTATCAAAATTCTGAAAATATGACCAAAACGCTTCACTTTGTTAAATGGCAGAAGGAGAACAGGAGCAAAAGAATTCCAGTGTTGAACCAGAGAAAACCGAAGGGACACCAATCAGAGACAATTCCCCCAAGACAACAGTTCATGTAGGTAATCTTGCTTTCCAAACAACCGAAGAGAGTCTTCGTCAACAGTTTGAACAATTTGGTGTTATTAAGACCGTTAGAATTCCAAGAAATGAACGAAACTTGTCTAAAGGTTATGGGTTTGTTGAGTTTCAAGATGAAGCTTCAGCACAAGCAGCATTAACTGGAATGGATGACAAAGATCTTGATGGACGGAGAATACGTGTTAGTATTTCTACACCAAGAGAGGATCGCCCAAGAAGAAGATTTGATGATCGCCCAAGAAGTTTCGAGCGCCGTTATGATGATTTCAGAGATAGAAGAGATGACTATAGGAGAGATGACTATAGAAGAGATGACTATAGGAGAGATGATTATAGGAGGGATGACTATAGGAGAAGAGACGATTACAGAGATAGCCGACGTGAACCAGACTTCAGGCCCAGGTATTAACGAATGGTTTTAAATTCGTGATGGTTTAGTTTTATGTGCAGGTAATTCGGTTTTTTTTATCAACGATAAATAAAGTAGAGTTGTTTACGTAATCGTCAAAAACGATTATTTTGAATTCAAATACAGTAATCGTCAATTTTGCTAAATGTCTGTCGAGATAAGCGAAACCAGCGATCCACTTGATCTTAGTTTTCTCACCAAAAACATTAAATCGGAAAGGGATATGCCTGATTGGAGTAACTCACCAGCTTACATTACAATATCTACAATACTTGCCGAGTTAACCGAATCTGTAAAATCTAAACCTAGAAGTTGCGAAAGAGTAGTTAGACCAATTATTCACAAAATTGTTGAGGCCTTGGAAAAGTGTGATCAATATCTTCAAGAAATTGAGCCCATTAATGCACCAATGAGGTTTGGAAATCGTGCTTTTAGGATTTGGCTCACCAAGGTTTATGACAATAGGGCAGAGATTCTGAAAGAAGTTTCAACTCATCCTGAGACACATGAGTATTTCGTCCAATCATTTGGCTCTTGGACTCGTATTGATTATGGCACTGGCCACGAGTTTAGTTTCCTTGCATTCATTGTTTCTCTATTATCTCTCGGGATTCTTACCAAGGAAGACTATCCAGCTATAGTATTTGATGTGTTTTGGAGATACTGGGATCTCATTGTAGCAGTACAAAAAAGATACAACCAAGAACCAGCCGGTTCACACGGGTCTTGGGGATTAGATGATTACGTGTGCCTTCCTTTTGTTTTTGGATCATCCCAGCTCGTTGATCATTATGAAATTACTCCTTCAAATGTAATCGACCCAACCCTATCAAAAGGATACTCATCAGAGTTCTCATATTGTAGGTGGATTGACTACATATATCAGGTAAAGAAAGGAAACTTTGCTGAGCACTCTAGAATGTTATACTCACTTAGAAACGTCATTCATTTCACAAAACTAACAGGAGGAATGCTAAAAATGTACCACGGAGAGATCATGGATAGATTCTTAGTGGTTCAGCACTTCCGCTTTGGGGAGCTATTAAAGTGGGAATAAAGATTTAACGATTATTTTGACAGGATCAATGAAGAATGACCCGGTTTTTTTACCCGGATCATTGAAGTCTGTCCAAATGATAAATTTTATGAAACACAGTAACCTACAAATTGCGTTAAAACCATGTGTAAATTTTATTACAGGACGAAATGGATCTGGAAAATCGTCGATTCTTGTGGCAATATCTGTTGGGCTTGGGAGCAATATTAGGATTACTGGAAGAGGAACTAGTTTGTCAAGTCTGATAAAAGATGGCCAGAGTGAGGCACAAGTAATCGTTATTTTGAATAACGGAACAGAGGGGTATCAGTATGAAAGATATGGAAATGAAATCAAAATTACTCGAAAAATTCACAAATCATCAAGTTCTTTTGAAATACAGGGATTTCCGAAAAACAGCGCAAGTTCAATTAAAGAAGAACTTAATAGAATACTCTCATACTTTAATATACAAATAGATAATCCATGTTCAATTATGCAACAAGATACTGCGAGGGAATTTGTTGGTGCATCCTCGTCACAAAGGAAGTATGAGTTATTCATGCGGGGCACTTTAATATCTCATCTTACACGCGAAATTGAAACTATAACTCAACATATCACAACTGTTGAGAATCAAAAAATGAGACATATTGAAGAAAAAGCGGAACTTGATAAAGAATATGAAGAACAGCAACGACAATATGAAACAATTACGGAAACATCAAATATACAGAAGAAGATCAGTGATATGAAAGATGAAATGGTATGGGCTTATTATAGAGCAGATATTAATGAGTCAATCACACTTCATAACAAGCTTGACAGGTTAAATGAACAGCTCTATGAACAAGAGTCATTATTAAATGAAAAAAACCAAATTTTCAAAGCAGCAGAAAGCGAGTATCAAGTATACCAGGAATCATCAGCACATATTAATCAAAAGATTTCTGAGATTAAAAGGAATCTTGAAGAATTATCCAAAAAACTTGGTTCTGTGAAAGCTGAACTTGGTGTCCAAAAGGCAACAAAAGATAGAAGAGTGAATACTATTAGCTCTTACCAAGAACAGATTAAGAAAATGGAAGAAAAATTACGGAGAGAGTCTTTAGAAAAGGAGAGACTCGCAGCATCTGTTCAAAATCAAAGGGCAAAATTTGAAGAAGAAAGGAGATACAAAATTGATGAACTTGAAGAAAGAAAAAGAGTTTTGGTGATTGAGTCAGAGAAACTGTCAACTGACCTTCAAAGTTTGACAAATGAAGATATGTCAATTAAAGAACAAATCAGCCAAGTTCAACAACGACTCAGCCATATATCAACCAAATTAAGGAGTTTTCAAACAGATTATCAAGATGATAAAGCTCAATTATCTCTTAGGTCTAGGATAGAAAAGAACAAAGATAAATTCTCTTTCCCGCCTATTGGTCCATTATCCCAGTATATAAAATTGAAAGACCCTAAATGGGGTGTTGCAGCTCAACATATAATCGGCAAATCGCTTGATATGTTTTTAGTCCACTCTCATGAAGACGAAAAAATGCTGCGTAAGGTTCTCCAATCAGATAAATCCATAGCTATATTAAGATTTGACCAAGGAAAACATAGAATTCCGAATCCATCCCCTCCAACTCAAGATGCTGAGCGGATTATTGATGTTATTAATATTGTTTCGGAAAGGATTTCAGGTATTGTTGATCATAGCAGTATTACTGTTAATTCCAGTGATATAGTTTTCAACGCATTAGTCGATATATATAATGCAGAGAGAATTTGGTGCATCGAAGATGAGAAAAAGGCTCGAGATGTTGCATTTCAAGGTCTTGTTCCTGTGGCAATTACTTTGCATGGTGTTCAATACAAGAAAAGTTCAGGGTATGATGTTAGACTTGGAGCCAAAACAAATAACACATCAATTGGTGTTGACTATAGGGAGAGAATACAACAACTCATTGCACAGGAGGAACAAGCAAAAGATGAAATGAGTTACTTGGGAAGGAAAGGTGATTCTGTTAAATCAAATCTTTCTAAGCTTAAAGTTAAGAAACAAAGCAACGAAAAAGAAAAACATTCAATAATGAAAGAGATTGAGGTACTGAGAGGAGAATTGCTCCACCCTCCTGACCAGTCAAATGAATTAGATAATAGCATAGATGTTCTCAAAAAGAAAATCGAGGAAAAAAAGAAAGATTTAGAGAAAGACTCTCAATCAATTCCTGATTTAGAGAATAGAATTGATGAACTAACAAAGAACAAAGGAGAAATCATCGAACAAATCCAAGTTCTGAGATCAGAAATCGAGGAAATAGAAAAATCTAGAGGTCAATCAGATTCCCTTTTGAAAACACTAAGTATGGCTAAACATGAATATGAACACCAGAAAAGAGTTGTTGATGAGCTTAATAATAAGAAATCTCAATTATCGACTGAGTACAGACAATCAACTGAAAAAGCAGAGACAACACTATCCAAGGTGAGAAAAACCCATGCTGATACAGAGGGTAGATATCGAGATACTGCAAGGGATACTCAAACACTCTCAACGCTTCTAGAAACAGAAAAGAAAAAACTAGAAATTGCCAAAAAATCTCATGGATTAGATATAAACGAGGTTCTTCGTAAATATGAGCAAACAAAGAAATCTGCCGAAAAAGCAAAGCGATATCTTATTGAATTAGAAGACTTTATAGAATCTGCAAAAAATGCTCTTCAGCAAAGGAAGAACAAATTCGAAGAAATACTTAATAGCATTACTCGAAGAACAAAAATATCATTTTCTCACTACCTTAAGTCTCGTCAATACAATGGAAGATTAAAGTTTGAACACAATAACCAATTAATTGATATTGGAATAAGACTCTCTGCTGACCAAGAATACACTGATGTTACCAACCTTTCTGGAGGAGAAAAGAGTTTTTGCTTAGTTTCTTTGTTGCTTTCATTATGGGATGTAATGGATTGTCCATTCTTCTGCATCGACGAATTTGATGTATTCATGGATGACGTAAATCGTATTACATCAACCAAACTCCTTGTAGATAGCGCTCAAGCAATGTCTACAAAGCAGTTCATATTCATCACACCTCTTTCACTTGATCATATCACCCAAAACTCACAAGTTACAGTATTTGAAGTTAAATCATAAATAGAATATGTAATCTTTTTACTAATTTTTATTTCCCTAAAGCTGTATACAAAATAGACCATATAAGAATATATAAACAATATGTAGGAAGAAGGCCCTCTGTGGCAATACCGTATATCGAACCAAACACTTCTTCAATATTAACTTTAAGAACATTTGAAACATAAAAATGAAAACCTGCTGCTATTACAACAACATACAGAATATTTCCAAGAGCGCCAGTAATTCCAAATACTCCAACTACTGTTCCGAGTATAATGCAGAAAATCAATTTAAGCCAATAAACAGCATCTAATAACTTTTTCTTTTCCCAAGGCCCTTTATTACCAACAAATCGCGAAATAAGGGATTTAATCGATTCTTTTTCTTGGCTGGACATTGGTCAATGACACTTTTTGTAAAATAGGGTTTATTGTAAAGTAGAGAGGAAAATAGAAAGGGTAATTATGTGGTACACTGAGGTGAGGAGGAAAAGACCCGAGTTGACTGAGAATCCACAGGCTGTTGGAGATGGCTGTAGGAAATCATTGGGATTGAATGTGGTGGGTATTGGAGGAATGGTTTGACATGGAAGATCTAATTGGTTGTAGCCTTCTTGTGCTTCACAGTAATATGTGTTAAGAAGATTGAATGTATATGCATATGTTTCTGTTGATCCAATTGTAATCGCAACAGTTTGGGCCTGACCAGCATAATTTGTGCCTGATGGATTGTAAAAATAACAAGAGTTTAAACTGAAATAATACCCATTATTCTCTTTAACAGATATACCAGTATTGAATTGAAAAATGCAAAAAGAATATGTAAGATAATAATGTCCACTCATTTGGTTGCCAGAAATGGTGGATGAAGGTGAAGAATTTCGGATGAAATTATTATAATCAAATTTATGAATATGGGTTGATGCTTGAATATAAGTTATATATGTTGGGGAGCTGTTATTAGATATTTGTGAAAACTGAATTAATGATTTGTATGAATCGACCAAATTGAAGGCAGAATAAGATGGAAGACAATTATGTGAAAAATTGTTATTGTATAAATTGTGGTAGTTTTTAGATAGGTATAAATTTGAGTTCCCATTTACACCTTCATGATTTGAGCATGATAAATACCCAATCTCTGTAATATATGAATCGCTACTTTGATAACCAGTTAATATCATAAAGACACCATTTCCTGAAGAAATAATATAATTTTTTTGTGCACAAACTCTTGTCATATTTATCCTAAAATATTGACCACTAGACAAATGGATGGCACCACCATCATTATTTGCTCCGCATAAGACAAATTGGGTATCGCAAATTCGCATTGGTGGACGACTACTTGGAAAACTATTAATGAATATTGCACCTCCAAAACTGGATGATACACAGTTATAAAACAAACAATCAGAAATATATGTATTGTAATGAATTGAGAAATATATTGATCCTCCCTGAGAGGTTGCTTTAGAATTCATAAAAGACGAACCCACCATTTCAATTATTCCATTATTAGGAACAGTTACATATAAAGAACCTCCTTGAGAATTTGAAGTGGAATTGCTAATCCTTGTATTATATATTTGAATAATTTTGGAATTTTGGGAAAATAATACACCTCCACTATTAGTTGAAGAACAATTGAAAAAATCAGAATTATTGATCATAACAATATTTGCTGCTAAAAACAGTGAACCTCCATATCCACTACTTGATGAACTGTTTTGTACATCAAGATCATCTGCTTCGAAAGCATTCAATGAACTGAAATAAAATGATCCACCATCAGCTCCCTTTGAATTTTTGATGCTTGTTCTTTTAACTGAAAAATTTGTTCCCGATAAACTTGCAACCCCTCCACTATTGCTTGAGAAGGAATCTTCAATGTTGCTATCTTCAATTGAACCCAGAGTGAAAGCATTAGCAAAGATTGATCCTCCTTCATTGATCGAAGATGAGTTTAGGATGGTCAAGTTTTTTATGTTAAAACTAGTTTGAGAAAAGCTGGCAGTTCCTCCTTTAGTTTTTGAGAAAGAATTGCTTACTTTCGAGTTATAAATGTTTGTATCACCAGAAGACTTCGAGTATAATGTTCCTCCTTCATTCGTAGAACTGAAACTATTGAATACACAATTATCAAACTCAGTTAAAACCTGATTATTAACATAAAATGCTCCTCCAAATATTGCACTACCATTCTCAAACACTCCATTTTTAACTCTTGCATTAATTCCATTCTGAATTGATCCAAATCCAGCAAAACCATTCACTGCCTTTGTGTTTTGTGCATTCACACCATCCATTTCAAAATTATTAGTCTTATTAATTATCATAGCTCCAGATTCCGTAGCAAAAGTATCAATAAATGTATTATTGCTAATCTTCAACTCATTGATATTCCCAAAAAATATTGCACCTCCATTTTTTGTAGAATTAACATTCCTATACAGCATATTTCTCACATTCACCACCGAATTCGACCATCCTGGGTTATTAAAATAATATCCAGTGCCATCTTTATCACTAGTTTTTGATTCAACTTCAATATTTTCAATGTTAACCTCAATCTTTTTCATAATCTGTTCAGCAATATCAATCCTCTCATCATGAGGAGGAGAACAACTAACATTCACAACAGTCATATCTCCCTCAGAAGACACTGTCACAGGTGTTGATCTCAAGCGGAAGACTCCCTGGAAGAGAACACATAAAATGACTAACATCATAAATGAATTATTTCAAATTAATATAAAACTTCCACAAATTGACGTTTTATAAAATTGTGAGAAACTAAATCGTGATTAGAAAACATGTGGATATTGTAACGAAATGTAAAACCGAACTGAGAGAGAGGTACCCAAGTTGTGGGTTCTGACTGATAATATCACAGCTTGTTGGGGATGGAGGAATATAGTTTAATGGGTCAATTATTGTTGGGCATGGAACTGCATTTTGGGAGATTTGAATTTGTCCCTGGCACATATAGGTTGATAAATGATCGATTTCAATGAGTTTTGTGATACTTAAGGTTGAGATTGTTGCTTGGTAATTGATTTTATTGGTACCTAAAGATCCAACATGGTTTAAATAGCAAAATGAGACAATGATTGTGGAGTTGCTTATTACATAGAATAGAGTGCTTGCAGTATTCCACATGAATAGAGAATTAAGAATTGAAATAGAATTTGATGTGTTTGATGACATGCATATCAAATAATACCCAGGGCTCTTATTTCCAATTAAATTATTGTTGTTAACATATGCGGCTGATGAAGAATTCGTTCCTATGTAAAAACAGTAACAATTGCTGGATGCTGTGTTATTTGCAAATGTACAATAGTCGACAGTTAGTGATATATAGGGATTCAAATAGAACCCAGCAAATTCATATGCAGTATTATAAGAAGAATTGATCCTCTTTATATCTGTTTGGCCTCCAACTATGTCAAATATTCTTGAAGCTGTTATTGAATGACACGACACAATTGATACATATTCAAGATGGGTTTTTACCCACGAAACACTATTTACATAATAATAAATGAATAGACCCATTCCGGAAATGGAAGAGCAAGAATGAGCGCAGACTCTTTGAATTTTTGAAGATAAAGAACCGAAGAATATTGCACCACCATTTTTCATTGACGAGCAATTATAAAATGTCGAATCTTGAAGGAATAAATAATTCTGGAGTGTTGTTGTACCAATATAGATAGCACCACCAGTTAAATTCGAATAACAACTCACAAATTGACAATTTGAAATCATTGTCATTGTTGAATGTTGAGAATGATAAATTGCTCCTCCATCCATTGTTGAATAAGATTGAATAAACTGGGTAGAATCAATTCCTATACTATTAGATATTGAATACAAACTTCCCCCATTTCCAATAGCACTTGATTTGAGGAAGATGGAATTATTAACGACAACTTTATTTGAAGTTTGAATATACAAGGAACCTCCATTTCCATTGGAGGCTGAGCAGTTCTCAAATGATCCATTAATCACATCTAAATTGGTATTTGAAATAGAATACAACGCTCCTCCATTTCCAGACGATGATAGATATGATTTGATTATACTAACATTAATTATTGATACATAGGGGCACGTGTTAATATAAAGAGAACCTCCTGCACTTACAGCTGTAGAATTGAAGATTTTACAGTTCATTAATGAGAGACTATTTATAGTATCAAAATACAAACTTCCTCCATGATTAGATGCTGAATACTTATCAAATGAACAATTATTTAGAATTGCAGTTGTATAGCTATTAATATAGTGGCACCCACCATATCCCGCGCTTCCATTATTGAAATCACCATCAATAATTGAAAGAAACGTCCCCGATTGGAAATAACCAAATGAACCATACCTATTCACTTTGGTATTTGAAGCTCGAATATCATTAAGTTTTAAGTCTCGGATTGACGTAAAACGGAATACACCACCATCGTTCCCAGAAATGCAATTCGAAAAAGAAACATTTGATATATATATACTATTAAAATTATTAAAATAAGCCACTCCTCCATAGCTTGTTGAACTGATATTATTAAACGATGAATCCCTAAATAAAATATTGCTATTGATCCATCCTGGATTAACAAAACTATAAGCCCCTCCAGTAGAAGATCCCATTATTAAGCTAACATTCATATTTTCAATAGTTAAGGATACATTCTTTAGCAATTCTTTAGTAAAATCCACTCTATTATATTGCGGATTCTCCATTGATATATTAACAAAAGACATATCACTTTCAGCAAGAACATTTGCCCCATTACTCCTCAAAATTAATTTAGGGAAAACCCAAAAATATGATATGATAAACACCATCATTGAATGAATCAGTAATTATCCACCAAATTATATTTTTGAACAGTATTTTGAATATTTCTTAAACGATTCCACAAAAATTGAAATAAAAAGCATTGGATTTAACGATCATGTTTAGATACACCACAAAATTCACAGTATTAAAAGTGGCAATGTAGAAATTCTAGTCTACATGGTCTTTTTTAAATAATAAATCAATAACATAGTTGCTTCATTATAACTATATACTTTGAAAATATGATACCTAAATAATTGAATTTAATTTAAAATACCAGATTTTTGGAAACAAATAACCCAATAAATATCCCCAATGCAAGAAAAATCCAAACATTACAAAAATTTGGCTAAATATTCCATATTCATAAAATATCGCCTTTAGCAAAGATATATTTCAGGTTTTAAAGAACATTATCAATGTAAACAAAGAATTACCCTTTTGGGAAAATCCAAGTATGGAGAGAGAGTTTGTTAGGGAATGTTGGAACAAAGTTGTCTCTCCGGAGGATTTTTATCATAAGTTAAATAGTGATTTTGATACGGAAGATTATAAAAAAATTGTTTTATCTTTGTTAAGTCTCTGCGGGGAACTAGGGAGTGCGAATAATTTGTTATATGATTATCTCTCTTTAGTTTTTGAAAAGGCAACCGAAAAAATACTAGATTTTGTAGATATTAATAATATTAAGCATGTGAATGGTTGTTTAAGTGTTTTTTTGCTTAATGGTACATCATTGTTTAATTCTGTAGCAATCGGAAGTGTTGACTCTGCATCAGCTGCTTTGAAAGCTTTAGAAATATGTTTGAGTATTCAAGATGACCAAAAGGCAGTTACAGCTCTATCAACATTGTCAAGGTCTCAGGTATTTTCCATTTTAATATCATCATCCAGATACTTTCTTCCAGACAGGTTTAAGACAACTCGCTCTATATTTTCATCAAGGAATTTATTCAACAAAACTCAATCACCAAGTTTGTCTCTTTCATTATTGATTTCTGCTGTTAAAAAAGAAGTAATAACACCTCCTAGAAGTGCATTGAGCAAAAATGATATTATTCACTTGTTTTCTGCTTCAATGAGGTTTTGGACACCCAATTTTGATATTACAAATTTTTTATCTCAGCAGATTAGAAATGAATTGTATTTGTTGGCAATGCAGGGATTTATTAATCAACCCACCATCATTGGAGCTCATTTCTGTGCCCATTATTTGGTCATGGAATACAAATTATTAGTTGATTCTTCATGGAAGGAGACAGAACCACTTAACTGTGAACAAATTGAAAAACTTCTTGAAGCACTAATTAACTATCAAGATTCACCAGTATTATCTACTGTTTTACAACCTTTTAATGAAGCACTTTTTGAACATGGTTTAAACACCAAGGATATCATATCAATTTTTAGCGAAACACCTGCCATTATTATTCCTTCAAAATTATTCAAAACAATTCTTAAATATCCAATGTTGTCCATAAATTTAACACAATATTTGCGAGAAAAGTTACTTTCGGGTTCCCTAAATGATATTTATGAATTATGCTCTCAATTTAATGACAATCTCTATGATTTTCTTTTCTTTTGCTTCCAAAAAGGTTTTATATCGGATATAACATCAATGCTATATAATCAATTAAGCAATATTTATAGTGATGAAGTATTTTTTGAAGTTTGGAATCTGTTTATTTCTTCAATTTTTTTCCCATGGATATCAGGATCCATGATTTCTCGAAATCAAATCATGATTTTAATCGAGACATTTGATGAAAAAATTAATCGTTTTATTAAAGCATTGTTGGGAATCGAGAATTATGCAGAGTCAAATAGCAAATATGTCAAGTTAATCAGCCCTTCTCCCATTATTCGTGTTTGGTCTTTTTTTGAGTATCTATTATCTTGTAGATCTGATAATATTCCTTATATCAATGAACAACTTTCCAAATTTCCATATTTATGGATAGCTGTGTATTCATGGGGAATGCATCATAAATCCCCTCATATTCAAGCAATTTCATCACAAAAGAAACCACGTAAGTTTTTATATGACTCAATGTTCGATCATATGATGATAATGATTCGAAAACCAGATAGATTGATACATTGTGTGCGTGAACATCCAAATTATGATATTATTTTTCGGTTTATTGATGAAATTGCAGAAGATATGCGTTTTGTTACGGTCAATCTTGTGTTTTCATCTGCAAAATCTCGAATTTGGATAATAGAAGAAATCCACTTTTTGGTAATATCATGGAGGGCTTGGATTAGACAAAGTGGTGTATTTTCATTCATCCATTCATTATTTGGTATGATAAAAAGGAATTCTATGAACAGAATAGATTTTGTTTCTTCAAGATTTATCTTTCAAAGTTGTGCATACTTCTTCTCAATTGCCTGTGATGAGAATCCTGACTATCTCATGGATTCTGTACATGCAATTAAGCAATATTTAGAATCTGGATTTGAATCACCACAAGAAGGAGAAGGGATAGCATCTTTTGTTATGACTGTTGTTTTATCAATCACTCATGATTGGATTAAGAGATTTGATTATGTGTTAGAGATATGTGAATCAATTCTTAATGAAGGGTCACCAATCAATAGTCACCGAAGTGTGTTTGCATTGATGATTATCCGTGTATCACTGTATATACCAATCTTACAAAAGAAACTTCCGCCCAATATGGTGAAAATACTGATTTCAAATAACGAATGGTCAACTGCAATCGACTTCTTCATTGTAATGTCTCATAAACTAATGTGTTAGTCACTTTTTTTCCAATTCATGAAAAAGATCTCATTAAAACCCAACATCGAGTTATTATCAAAGTATAAATGCGACTTTAAATTCATCATAGGGCCCAACGAGTATGGATGCCATTTGATTAATGTTGTACGTTGTTCAACCCTGATTCGGAATTTAATGTTCTGCGATTCGACGCTTAGGGTATATAGATTAAACATTACTGATGAACCCCAGACTTTCAAATTAATAATAGACTATTTATTTGGAAGAACAATATCAATTAATCAAAATAATGTCAATTTTTTGTATAATCTATCCTGCATTCTCCAAATGTACGATTTAATGGGAACATGCATAGAAAACATGGAGAAAAGTATAACAGAAACTAGTTTATATAATAGATTCAAAACAAACTGTACTCTATATGAGAGTGTACCTGAGATAAAGTATATTATTAAGCATTTTAGCCGAGTTAAAATTCTCCCTGTATTTAGATCAATGAATTTAGATATATTAGAAGAGATTATGAGAGGTCTAGGTGAAAATGAGTATGATATGAATGAACTATTTCTTTGGATATACCCATTTGTGCAAAAAAATCCCAAGCTAATACCATTGTATTCACATATCGATTTCTCAAAACTATCAGCTCCTTCAGCATATGCTGCAAAGACTTCATTCGATATCACCACAATAAATGGGTCTTTATGGGGAAATATTTGCCGAAGGTTAAATTCGAGTGTTGATACAAACCCATTTTCATATGAATAAACGAAAATTCTCAAAGTGATGTAATTTATATTATTTTTGAGAGCGATCGGTCGTTTGAAAATTTGTAATAAACCATCAACATTTTTATGTCGAACACCAGGAAGATCTTTCGCATTGAGGTGCCAAATGGCAAGAATGGCATGTGGTACAATGAGCATGGTGAACTTGAGAAAACAATACATATACTTTGTCCCAATGCTATTGCCAAGGATTTCCCAATGGATTATAACCCAATACATCGGAAAGATGGGAAAGTTTGGCAATCTGCTGCAAAAAATGTAGAAAACATGAATCAGTGGTTTAGCAGGGAAGATGCAGAATCGCTTGTGAGTCATGGTTTCAAACTTATTGAATTTGAAGTCAATGAGTGGAATGAGTTGGACATGGAGATTCTTTTCACGAGAGAAGGAGTCGTAAGTCAAAGAGAGATTCCAATCGATGACGTTTGGTAAAAACAGGTATTAGACTTTTAATCTATATTTAGGGCGACAAGACCGGAATCAAACCCAATGGCAACACACCTTGATTTACAATCAATAGTCCATCCACGCTGTTTCCCACAGTCCTTTTCGGTCTTTTTGGTATAATTCGTAGAATCCCAAGTAATTACTGCTTCATCTTCGCCAGTAGACACGATTGATGAGGAATGTTCATGGAATTTGATGGAATTAATAGGGGCTCTATGACCATAGAGAGATGCAATACATGTTTTTTTTTGGTAATTCCAAATCATGATTACAAAATCATCACCAGCCGATGCTATCAAAGGGATACTGGAGTACTTACAAAATTCGATGCAGTTAATACCCTTAGAATGACCATTCAGCGAAAATTTTATCTGAGCGGATTGAATATCCCAAAACTTAATGCTTTGATCGAGAGAAGCTGTTGCAAATGTATTTGCATCCATTGGATTGAACTTTACATCCATAACATAGTGATCATGACCACGGAACACCCTTTTCTTTACTAATCTCTCATTTTCAATTGCATAAGAATGAACTAATGTATCATCTGAGCAGGACAATACTGTCAAATTTGAAGGACTAACTGACAAACACCTAATAAAATCCGAATGCGCTCCTTCAAGAACACACACGAGCTGGCCGGTTAAATAATCATAGGCCGAAATTGCAGAATCATCTCCAGCACATATTATCCATTTTTTATTGGGAATCCAACGAACACATCTTGCAGGTTTATCTGTAGATGGTTCAATAATCTTAATAGTTTCCCAATTATTTGTTTCAATAATCATAATCTTACCAGAATACAAGGCAGCAGCCAATAAGGGTTCTGTTGGATGAAATCCTACAGATTTAACACGTTCCGTGTCTAATGAAAATAGTTCAGATGAATTGTTGTCACTCATAAAATAACTAATTGACCAAATGAAGATTTTTAACTGAAACTGTGAGGACAGAGGAAATGTTTAAATCATTGATGAACAGTCTGTTCATAATGCGCTCATTATCAAAGAGAGACATCTTAGGATAAATGCCCACGTTTCTAAATCCAAAAGATATATATGATAGAATTCATCATTTTTTGTTGCTGAAAATGGAGATACTCGTATAGTTGAGTTTCAAGTTATTCCAAAAGTAGATAAATAATACAGGTGAATAAACAAACTATATATCTCAAGTTTTTTCCCTCATCAGAAATCACTTCAAGAAGAGGTGATTTGTGTCAGCGATGAGTACTCTGATGAAATCATCTCTATTGTTGCAATGGAAAACAAGTTGTTTAATCCATAACAAGAAATATTTAAATTTTGTTCTAATGGATGAGAAAATTGCCTTTGAGAGATTTCTTTTTGGAGGGGGAAACGAAATTATTATTGATGATATAGAGTTTTTTGTTGATCGAATAGTTATGTTACCCAAGATTCGGCCCCATGAACTTGAGAAATCTTTGAGATTATCTATCCAAAAATGCGAGATTGCAGATTTCCGTCGAAAAATATTAGCAAAATCTAATGAATGCCCAGTTTTGATACATAAATTGTTCAAAAGAGGTGTTTTTGTTTTTAAAGAAATCGAACCTTTCTTAATTAGAAGTGATACTTTTTTGTTGTGCTATTATTTTCGGAAAGAGATCGAAGATTTTAACAATTTTATCAAAACCAAGGACAAACTTTATCGATTTAATCAGTCATTCTTCGAGAAAGAAAGCTACATTGATCAATTGATCGATTTTGGTTTTCTGCCTTCTAGTGTCGAATATTGTCTTAAGTATGATGTTGTTGATGATTTGGTTGGTTTCGATAAATTAAATCAAAAAGCTATATGGAGTCCATTTGAGTGGAGTTATCAACCAAAATATGATGATTTGTTATCCTTTGCTGGTTTTTTTGGCTCAATCAAGTGTTTTAAGCATTTGTTAATGAAAGGATTCAAAATCAATGAGAATGTTTTATCAATGGTTGTATGCAGTGGCTCTTTTGATCTTTACCATTTATGCCAAGTCGAACATTGTATAATACCAATTCTTGTTTGTGAAGCATCCAAGTTTTTGCACCTACAATTATTAGTTTTCTTGGTAGAAAATGGATATGATATAAATTCAAAAGACAAAGATAATAAGTTTTAATGTTTAGTTATACTCCTCTTCATTTAGCATGTGAAAATGGTCATCTTAGTGTTGTTGAATATCTTGTTAATCTAAAAGCTGATATAAATTCAAAAAATGATTATGTTGAGTTATTATATTTGATTGGACTCCTCTTCATAAAGCTTCTCTCCGTGGTCATCTTAGTGTTGTTGAATATCTAGTCAATCAAAAAGCTGATATAAATGCAGAAAAAATAGGTTACATTTTTATATATTTAATGAGACTCCTCTTCATTATGCTGCTCTTAGTGGTCATCTTAGTGTTGTTGAATATCTAGTTAATCAAAAAGCCGATATAAATGCAAAAGGTGTTATTGTTATGTTTTAGTATTTTATATGACTCCTCTTCATTATGCCGCTAGAGATGATTATCTTAGTATTGTTGAATATCTTGTTAATCAAAAAGCTGAAATAAATCCAAAAGATATTAGGGATGAGTTTTTATATTTAATTGTACTCCTCTTCATTATGCTGCTCAATATGGTCATCTTAGTATTGTTGAATATCTAGTTAATCAAAAAGCTGATATAAATGCTTTGGATTATGATGTAGAGTTTTCATATTTGATAGGACTCCTCTTCATTATGCTGCCAAAAATGGTCATCTGAGTGTTGTTATATTTCTAGTTAATCAAAAAGTTGATATAAATTCGAAAACAAAAAATGGAGAAACACCTTTGGGATTAGCATGCCAAGAAGATGAAGTATCATTTGATTTAGAAGATTATAAAAATGAGAAATCAGCTGTTATTGAATTCCTCAAGAGTAAAGGATGTCACTAAGTCACAAAAGGATTAAAACCATTTTCCCATTTTTTTTGTTAGCAGAATTCATTTTGAAACAGTGGAGATAATGAGAATCTTTGACAAAAAGCTGGCTTAAGTTCAACAAATATATCTCTGAACATCACATTAAAATGATAAATTGGCGAATGTTCATTTTGCCAACACTTAGTATGTCTGCTGGTTCATGTGAGAGTATGAGATACCACACAATTCTTGTGATGTCTATTAGAGACTATTTTTCATCAGAATTGCCAAGAATTAGGGAAATAATCCCCCATTTTTATTCTCAGGTTTTTCGAATAATTAGAAAACTTCTACAAAAAAAATAAATGTGGAATCAGAATTTAATAATATTTCTAAGAGTTTCAGATTGCCAAAACCATTGATCTTCATACCTAACCCTTGTTCAATAAGGTATTATTTTGGAAATTTCAGTAATGGTTATTGGAAAACATTTAAGGATATAGCCTGAGGATATAACCTTATAATCAATCATGTCGATTTCTCTTGATGAAGTGAATTATTTGATTATTAAATATCTTAAAGAAAGTGGATTTACTCATACAGCATATATTTTTGAAACAGAATCATTTTCTAGGAACTCAGTCATGTTTCATCCACAATTACCACCATCATCTTTGGTTATGCTTTTACAAAAGAGCCTTGACTATTTGAAGTATGAAAAAAGGATCAAAACTGCAACAATGAGCGAAGATAGCGAGTTTTTGTTAGCTCTTCAAGAATTTGAAAACAGATTTGAAGAAAAAGAAACCAATATTGATACAAAATTCGAAAATGCCGTATTAAAGGATAATGAAGCCAAATATAATATTATTGCAGTCCTTAGGGCACATAGTCAGCCAGTTTACTGTTGCCACTGGTCACCAGATGGAAAGAACTTATTAACAGCAAGCAATGACTCAACTTTAATCATGTGGGATTTTAATACAGTAGTACCCATAGAAAAGAATAGGCTTCTCTTTCCTGATTTACAGAATGATTCTGATAAATGCATCACATCTATTGATTGGACAACTTCTGGATCTCTGATAGCAATTGGATCATTTGATAATAATGTGACTCTTTTTGATAGGAATGGATCATTTTTAGCAAGACTAAGAGGCCATACAGGTACCGTGTTTTGTGTAAGATTTAGTAGAAATGGAAAATTCCTAGCATCATGCAGTGCTGATAGCAGTATCATTATTTGGAATGTTGAAACAAAGAAAAGAGAGCACCTATTTATGGTTCACAAAGAGGCAGTTGTTGATCTTGCATGGGGTAACGATTTTACCATCGCAACAGCATCAGGAGATGGTTTAGTATCACTTTGTATGACTGATGGTACTTTTAAAACCCTATCTGGCCACAAAAAACAAGTTACATCTGTTTCTTGGAGCACAAATAACAGATTTTTAGCAACTGCTGGAGGCGATGGCTCACTAATAGTATGGGAAGACACCTATCGCCCAGTTCATCTTCAAGGTCATGATGACTATGTATCATGTATTAAATGGTTCCCAAATAGTCAGGATTTATTAGTTTCGGCATCATCGGATTGTACAATTCGTGTGTGGAGTGTTGAACAACAGAAGCTTATTAAAACTATTACTCAGCACCAAGCAGAGTTAATAACAATAGATATTTCTCCAAAGGGAGACATGATTGCTTCAGGTGATAGTTCAGGGGTTGTTTTGTTGACCAATGTAACAAATTGGTCAACAATTCAGTGCTACAAAGGGTCAGGGGAAGTATATGACATAAAATGGTCACCAAACGGCAAGCTGTTTGCCTCTTGCCTTCAAGATTCGGTCGTGTCTATTATTTCAATATAAAAAACTGTTCTTATTTTAGTGAATTGAAAATTTCTTTCGACGAAGATCAACAAGGTATTTTTCAGGTACCCCCTCTTCTTTGAGCATTCGGATTTTTTCTTCTCTAATGGCTTCAACATCTTGAAGGTGCGACTCATTGCCTTCTTGTATGTGTTTCTGCTCATCGAACCATCTAAGAGGAGCTAACCTTTTCTGTTCTATCTTCTCAGATATGATACTTTGAAGTTCTTCGTTATACTGTTGGGTTCTTTGCATTCTTTTAGATTGTTCAGTTTTTGCTCTATGCCTCTCTTCTTCTTCAATCTGTCTTTGCCTTTCAAATTCAACTTTCTCGAGTTTAGCGATTTCAAGAAGCCTTCTTTGTTTCAGAGCCAGATAATCTTCTCTGTTTTTAAGCAACATATCCTTTTCTGCTTGCCTCTTTTTGATTTCATCAAGCTCTCTCTGTCTGGAAGCTCTTTCTTTTTCTTCCATGACTCTTCTGGCATTCATTTCATCTCTTTGTGCTTGAACATCAATGACTTTTTGTTGCTGTTTTCTAATATTAGAAATCTCCATTTCTTTAAACTGCTTTCTTCTTTGGTGTTCTTCTTCGATAAGTTTTTCTTTTTCAGCCTTTTGTTTTTGATATTCAGTCATAGCATTAATCTCTTCTATCTCTCTTTCTCTTTCTCGAGTTTTCCTCAGTATCGCCAGTTTGTTAGATTCAATACAATCATTGAGAAAATCATTCTGCCTCTTCTTCTTCTGCATTTCAAGCATTCTTTCTTCCTCGTCCGCTCTTTGTTTCGCTCTTTTCATTTCTTCAATTTCTTGTGCCCTTCTCTTTTCTTCTGCCATCTTTTGCTGTTTTCTTTCATCAATTTGCTTAAGAATAATATCTCCACCAGCCCTCCTTTGCTCATCAAGAGCTTTTTCTCTCTCTTCATAAACTTTCAAAGCGTACAGCCTCTTTTTTTCAACTTCATCGTTTTGTCTCTTTTCTTCTTCCATTTTTTCCTTCTTGAGCTGCTCATTCATATATAGTTGAGCATCACGAATGGATCTTGTTCTAGCAGCCATAACTTCAGCATTCATATATTTCACCTCATCAAGCTCTTCAATTGCTTTAGCTCTCGCTTGGGCAAGTGATTTCTCTCTCTCTTCTTGCTTTCTTTGAGCAGATCTAGATTTGATCATCGCTTGTCGATCTTGTTCAGATTTCAAAATCATTTCCCTTCGACTTTCAATTTCATTTAAAGAATTCTTCTTTAATTCATCCTCAGTTGTTTGCCTTTCAATCTCTTGTCCAGCTGTTAAATGAATCGCTTCGGTTTTGGCTCTTCTCCATTCTTTCTTAGGCAATATAACAGCGTCAGTATGAACAGCAGTTATTCGTGTGGAATATTTGGGATTGCGAGTGGGAGAGTTCATGAATATTTAAGTTAACGTCCTATTAAAAACGGCTGCACGATAAAAACACTGACATTTACTTAGGTCTCTGTTCTAGGAGTTCTACCATTCTCTTCTTCTTTTCTTCTAATTGTTTCACGAGTTCTTCCATTGGCACATCATCTTCGTCCTCATTTATATCATTAAAGTCGAAAACATCTTGTCCTGGTTCACGTTTGGGCATTTGAAGTTCTATTCGAACAAAAACTTGTTCTTGATGTGGGGCTTCATTTTGATGTACATGTTGTTGGTTATCTTGCTCGGCTTCTTTAACGATGTGAGTTAAATCATATTGACATATTGGACATTTTTCTTGTTGTCCAATCCATCTCTCTAAGCAATCAATATGAAGACAATGCCCGCATGGGAGCCTTTTTGCTTCGCCTAGTGTCATTGGAAGTCTGCAGATGATGCATGTGTCATCGTGTTCTAAATCATCTTGTTTAGCATCTTCAAGCTTGTTCTGAAGACCATGTGTTAATTTTCTCCATTTCATTTGCTTTGTGAATGACTCCATAATGTTTTTAGCTGCAGTGGCAAGGGGCCTAACAAGATAAATAGGTAAGCTCTTTTGTGAGAATGCCATTAAAGCCAAACAAATGAAATCTGCAGCAAACCCGATTAATTGACATACGAATTCGCTCATCAAATTCTGCCTGAAAGCGATCTGAGAGTTACCAAAGTTATCTCTGTCAAGAATAAAAATAATGTGTCGAATTATATCAAACACACAATCTACCATTCCATGGAGACACTGGAGGGTCAAAACCATTAAGAATTGTTCATTATTAACTATGGATTCTTTAATCCCCTTAATAGTAAAGTAAAAACTAATGAAGAACAAAGACATTTGGGCAGTGATCAAGTTGTGGTGCTGCTTTTTTGTCGGAAGTTTAGGCGATAATGGAAGTCCAATCACTCTTTGACGTGCATAGAAAACAACGAACCTGAGAACAAGAGGAATTAAAACACGTACCAATTGCTTATCTTCTACGTTTTTCGATAACATATAAAGAGAAAACAACAAATCAACAATAACTGTCTGAATTTCACCAATAGCGTGAGTTTTTTCGGTTTCACTTAATTCCCCAACCAAATGATTCAATAATTTAGTGGAAATTATAATCAGTGATATGAATACAAAATTTACTGTGACTAAATAATACGACTTATTATCAATTAGTGAAGTACAAACATCAAAAAAACGATGATGAGTCATCCACGCCTTAGATATCACGGAAATCAAAAGAGAAAGAGATCCTAGAAAATAGGTATCAAACGAAAGGAGTTTCATCTGTATTTTGGACGAACAGAGTTTAACAATTTATTCATTCAAAAATTGGTCATTCGGTTTGACACCATTTACATCGGACGTTAAGGATTTTACAAGTTTAACGGATTCTCTGAGAAAAACCCACCTTTTTGTCACTTTTAAGGGAATGGAGGAGCACGATAAAAACGCGGGTGATAACGAGAACCAAAACGAGATAAACTCAAACGAATTAATTGCGCTCCACAATTTTTTGGTAGAAAACGAGTCAGTAGCGCCATATTTCAATACCGAACTAATTGATCCGATAGCCTTACAGTTCATTCCAAAGAATACTTGGAGTTCTTTGAAGCCAATGTCCATTCAAAACCTTAGAGACACATATTTTAGCAAAAAAAACTCTGTTAGCAGAAGATTTGAACATAAATTATGGAATGCTCTCAGAATAACCTCGACATATCCAAACTTGGTTAAACATATTGGTGTTGTTTGGGTTACTGATACAGTTATCAAAGTTTATAAGTTTCCATTTGCCAAGCTTCTAAATATTTCATGTGTTGATGGCGGCCTATTTCATAAACAGGGTAATTTTACTCGCCATGGGTTCACAGATTTGTCTGAGAACGAAGCTAAATCAGAGATTTCTGAACAAGATCTTAACGACGTCGATTACAGAGAAGTCCATTTGATATCTCATAACAACGGTAGTTTTAATTCCAATGCAGCAGAAGAAAGCATTTGTAATTGTAGGTGGAATGATCCTTCACCAACAACTCGAGTGGCGGCCTTAAAAATTGGACATCACCAAGACAGCACCCTTGAGTAAAATTAATTTTTTCCTTATTATTTTTCGGCAAAATATCTTTTTATTGTTGGAAAAACCATAATAAGCCCATATAAACCATTTCGAAATGCAATTAAATCCGAGTTTAACAAAAAATCCCAAATTTCCAATAATTATCGTAGTTCTCATTCTTTTTGCAAAATAACTTTTCTCGTTCCTAATTCCATATACTAGAATGTATATAAATGAATAATTTTGAGCCCAAGCTATCACATTCTATCATTAGAATAACTCCAAAAAAACCTGAAAAATTTTAATTCATAATTATAATTCGCCCTATATTCCATTAATACATCCTAATTCATTGACAACAGTATTATCAAATTGGTTGCGGTTTTGTAGATTTATTTTATGAGTCATCGTAGATATGTTAATCCCGAAAATACAGGGAAACCTGCGCTGATTACACCTCCTCAAACCAATCAACCTTCACCCGTATTGATGAATACTACAAATACAAATTCATCTTCGACCATTTTTCCATGGGGTAATTCAACAATCAGTGATCCAAACTACATCAAGGAACAGCCACCATATTTCCGCACAACAACAGGATATTTCCCATGCAATAAGGATATAATGATTGCTTCTGGTATTCCTTATGGTTTGGTTGTGAGCCCTTGTCAGGTTTCGAATGTGCCAGTTTTGGATTATTCTGTCAGCAATATTCCAAGGTGTACAGGGTGCTCAGCGTATTTAAGTCCATTTACCAAAGCTCTCCCAGACCAAACCAGTTTTGTCTGCCCATTTTGTGGTCTTAACAATACATTAGCTCGTAGTTTAACCGATACTATTCCTTTAGCCCAAAAGGCAGAGCTTATGAATCACGTTTATGATCTTATTGCTCCTCCAGCATTTACATCTATATGTGATGCTGGTCCTGCATACGCAATAATTTTTGATATGTCAATTGTTGCTATTTCAAGTGGTTTCACTTATCAAATGATATCATCTGTGAAAACTAGTTTTGAGAGTATGGGCAATAATGTGAGAGTATCTTTAATAACAATGGGGAATTCTATTAGCGTTTTTAATTTCGAGAAAAACTCAGAGATCACATTTTCCGATCTTTCGGATTTATTTTATTTGAAGGGCAATGTTGGATATCTTGGAAATGTCAGAGAAATGGCAAATATGTATTTAGATTCTTTGCTAAATTTCAGGCCATCAGAGTATAGTACCGGAAACTGTTTAGGAAGTGCTCTTCAAGTTGCCAAAAATACCTTGCTTGGCAAAGGAGGTGTAATTGTTGCCGGATTTGTTGGTAGGCCATCTATCGGACCCACAATGTTAAAGGATAGAGAAGTGAAATCAGATACAACGGAAAAGACATTGATTCATATGCCAGAAGATAAAACCGGAATTTGTTATAAAGAAATTGCTCTTGAGATGAATAAAGAAGGGGTATCATGTCATATATTTTGTGCCCCTTCAATTAAATCTCAAGTTTTGGATTTAGCAATTCTTTCTGTACCATGTGGATTGACAGGAGGACAATGTCATTATTATTCCGAAATTAATGAGTATTCCCAATCTACATTACATGTTGATTTGTTTTCTACTCTCACAACTGATTATTATTGGGATGCCAATTTAAGATTGAGGACATCTAAAGGAATAACCACCAAATTGATAGTTGGCAACCTTTCAACAAGGCAAAGTACTGTTTCATTCCCAGTTTTGAACCCATCATCATCAGTTACTTTCGAAGTTGAGATTAATGGTGATGTACCAAGTGGCTTTGCTCTTTTCCAAGTTGCATTGTTGTGGACAAGTTCCAATCTGAAGAGAATGATCAGAGTTTTTACTTTCTCTCTTCCTCTCACTAATGATGTACGACAGATATCATCTTCAATCAATGAAGCTGCATTATTTACCTTAATAGCCAAAAGCACTGCAATCAATGTTCTTAGGGTTGGTCCAAGTGAAGCAGCTATGACATTCCGTAAGACAGTATCTCAAATGGCTAACAAAAGTCCGTTTATGTCGTCATTTTTATATCTAAGTCATTCTCTTCTCTGTTCTCCTTTGCTTCGAGCTGTAAATCCCGAAGGCGTTGATGGAAGAATGAAGACAATCATATCATACCGATCTTATTCACTTATCGATATGGTTCTAAGCCTTTATCCAAGACTTATACTTGTAAATTCTCCACCACAAGTACTCCCATTAGCATCACCTTCATTCGCCGAAGGCTATTGTTATGTAATTCACACCATCTCAAAGATATTAATCTGGACTAATCCTTCTACTCCCCCAGAATTTCTTCAAGCTGCTTTTGGAGTATCTAATATTCAGGAGCTACCATTTACATTACCAATGCTTAGTACACCAGAAAATCAAATCATTCAATCCATAATTCAAGAGGCATATACTATCAGTCGGAAGTATTTACCTATTGAGATTATTCCTCCAGGCCATCCAAGGGAGTCTTTGATAGGGGAACTTCTTTATGATGACTCTGTAATATCCGGAAGTGCACTACCACAGTTCAAATTAGAGATGGGCTACTAAAAAATCTTTACATAATGGATTCATATCAGCTTTTTTCTTCAACCTTAAAGCCACATCCAAGATCTCATCGTGATTTAGTTAATAATGATATTGATGAAGATCTTAACATTGATTGTTTCAGCCAAATGAGAGATTTTTTAATTGGAAAAGAGTATAATGTTCAGTTTATTCGAAATCTTCTACAATGTGACATTCTCCCAAAGAATTCTCATGATTTATTAAATCAAATAATGAATAATATATTCAGCGAGAGCGGAGAAGAATCTTTCAACGCCTTTTATTCGTTATATATTTTGTCATCCTTTGAAGGGATAGATCTGTCTGATTTTTTAAGCAAAGAACGCTTAATATATTATATTGGAAGGATTTTAGATGAAAATTGGGAATTTGGAAATATGGTAATGCTTACACTTAGTAATATTTTATTACAATATGACATTATTGAGCAACTTCATGATAATCACTGCTACCAAGTATCGTGGGATTCTGTTTTAATGATTACCGATGAAGAAGCCGAAAAACACAACAACCTTGATAATAGGATTAACTCAATTTTCCTTTTGTTAAGAAACAGCATTAGGCCCAATTTACCCGAAGAAATTTGCTTGAATATTTGGAATATATCGAAAATGATCATGAAACATGGATTTGGATCATACAAGTCAATTGTTTCCGGTTTAGAATTGCTTTCATTGCTTTGTACAGTTAATTTCAAGGGACCAATTAAAGAAAGGGATGTACTATTCCTATGTGATCTAGGTTTAGATGGGTCAAAGGTTCTGAAGGCTTTATTTAAGTTTTTAATTGCTTTTCAAGAGATTGACCTTTTAAATGTTGTTTTTGATGAAGGCTTGCTTGATAACATTCTGACTCAACTTGAATCTAATGCAGAGTATTCTTATATAATTTATAAGTTTCTTCAAGATGTGGACTTTTTTTTCGTTGATATCGAGCATCTTCAAGAATGTCTTTTTGAACACATATCGAATGGTACTCTTAAGAATCGTTCAGCTGCACTCGAGTATTTAGCATCTCAAACAAAGAAACTTGATCCATATTTTTTCAAGAAGTATTCATCAAGTATTCTTTTATCCATAACTGAAGTAATTTCCTCTATTGAAAGCTCAAAACTTATAAATCTGATTGTATTCCTAGATTCTATTCTTGAGAATTTTAATAGGATTGGGTATAATTGGAAGGTTCATATTGATTCAGATCAATTAATCACTTCCCTCGCAGAAAAGATAGGAAAAGAAGATATTACGAGTGAAAACAATATTATCTCTCTGATTTCTAGGTTAGAGTCATCTTGATGCTTCACTTGACTTATATCTATATCTACTTAATAATACATAGAATTCATTAAAAAATAATATACATTTTTACTCATACATTGTTATTGATATAACTTCAATATACTCTTCTTCTTCATCTATAGTATCAACACTATCTTCATCCTCCTCATCAAAATACTCTTCTTGTACTTCAAATATGAGGTCTTCTTCTTCTAAGAAGCATTCGGAAAGACCATCATAGTTCATTGGGCCTCCATATGGGGTTGATATGTCATTTCTAATTAGGTTATAAGCAGTTTTCAATGGGATTACTTGATCGTTGATTGAATTTGTTTTATATAGTGCAGAAGAAATATGTTCAGCTATTCCATAATAATTACCTCTATCAACAAATGATTTAGAATTAGTCAATACATCCAACGTTTTCTGAATAACATTTGTATGAGAGCAAAACAATTCTAATAGTTCAACCCTTTTTGATAGTAAATACAATAGAGGACACAATCTAGTTAATAATTTCGAATGATATGGTTGCCTTTGAAACATTTCATATAAATGAACAACAGTTTGGACTAAATTATTACAATAATCATTAGTTCCCTTAATATAACAATAAATAATATCTGTGACAATAGAATGCGGTTCAAGAAAAGATTTTGATGTGTATATAAAATCACATAAACGACTCATTGCTCCACCAACAACGGATTTAACTGAGTTATATATGGGATTATCTTTCATTTCATAATCGATGACGTAATCGAGTAACAAATAAACTAGATTAAATGCTTTGGTTTGAAAATTTGAAGAGGTAATCAAGGCTGTCTCAAATAACTGAGAAAAGAATACTCGGTTATGATAATAGGCAGTGTAACAGCAATCACATCTTGAAGATGAAAAAATATTATTCAATATGGAAAATAAATTATGGTACATTGGAGACTTAATTATCATATTATGAACCATTTTCACAAAGCTGATATCAATGAAGATGACATTAATCTCAACATTGAGGATATCAGAATATGCATAAAGAATATTGAAAATACAAGGATGATTAGAAAGAGAGAGCATTATTTCGAATAATTTTTCAATATTTCCAAGTTTTGAAAGAACTTTATACTTGAATTGTTGGACAAAAATCAGCATGATTCTGGAAAAGAAAATCAAATCAAATCTCTCATCGCTATAATTATGAATAAAACAAGAAGAAATCTCTTTCATTATAGATATCAATACTTTTTTTGCAGACGGCCTATTATATAAACTGAGAATTACTTCTAATCCATTTGTTTTTATTAATAAAGTGTGAGGAATATGCTTCATACACATAAGTTCAACAAACTGTGATTGATAAGAAAAAATAGTTTCGTTTGGATCCAGTCCAATTAAAAAGTCTGTTTCTTCATTAGAAGATAAAAAATCAACCCAAGAATATTCGTGAATTTTAATATTTTTAATAGTATTTTCCACCATTTGAACTACTAAATCTTGTCGGACCACAAATTCTGGTTCGTTTATTTTTTAGGAGTAATGAGTTCGAAGCAAGTCTCACTGTTTTTTTTTCATTTTAACCGCACTTTATTTATTCGTTATTATTATGTCTTATATCAGCAGTGATTTATCTGGAATTGCTTCTTTTAAATGTTGTTCATGGAGTTACTTCGATAATATTTGCGCAGTAATCCTTTCCGACGGTTCTGTTCATTTTTATAATGATATTGGTAATGAATTATATCCCAATACCATTATTAGGAACTCAAAAGCTACGTCATTAGCATTTTCTCCACATGAAAATGTTTTAGCGATAGGATGGCAAGATGGAAAGGTTTCTGTATGGAATCAAGGAACGGCAATTTCCAGTAGCCATACAATGTTATACCCTATTACAGTATTATGTTGGCATCCCCAAAACTCTTTATTGATATCTGGAGCGGATAATGGAGGAATTAACTGTTGGGATTGTTCAAGTATGATTATTCCATTTATTGAACAGTATATGGATACACAGGTTACTCATGTTGCATGGTGTTCATCAGAATCTCTTAATGCTTTCTTTGTTACAGCTGATGGACATTTGTTTTCTTTTGATTGCTCAGCGAAAACTATTAACAATGTTTTCGATCTTCCTGTACCAGTCTTGGCTTTTGCGACATCAAATTCTACTCGAAGACTCCTATCAATTGGTGGTGATAATGTTTTAACACAGTTTAGTTATCCACCATCTCTTTCAAAAGTTTCTCAGGTCAAACTACAGAGCGGAGGAGAACCCTCATTTGTTAAAATACGACCTGATGTTTTTGCATACAGCATTAGTGACTCAGTTACGGTATGGAATATTCAGAGCGATGAAAGTATTATTTTGAGAACTCAGAATAGCCAAAAAGTAATGACTGTCAGTTTCAACGCAATAAGTGCAAAATTATATGCAACTACAGACAACGGATTAATATATGTTTGGCAATCAACAATGAAGGGTTTGCTTTCAAGACAAGGATGGACAAACCCATTAATATATGATACCAAAATGAAACTTGACCAAGCACTGTTTTCTCCATTCACATTTTCTTTTATATCGCTTTCAGCTTCGCATAAGCCATTTGTTAATAGATATCTTCCAACACAAACATGTATTAGCCATGATTTTGTTGTGTGGCAGTCTGATACAAACGAGATCACAATTAGTGGACAATCTCCGTCCAAAGTAATATCTCCAATCGAGAGAATATCAATAAGCAAATCATATATCTTAATTGTATCTCCATCATCATCGGAAGTTTATACTATACGAGGAGGCGGAATTTCTCCAATATCTCCAATACAAACAAAAACAGTTTTATCAACAATAATTGATGAGAGCTTATATTGTTGCCAGAACAACACATTGGAGATACGTAATCTTCAAGGCATTGTCAAACAGACTACAACTCTAGGAACAATGGGTATTATCAATTTTATGTGTTCAAACGGAAAATTCATTTGCATGATGTGTTCAGATTATTCAGTTTTCCTATTTGATGTTTCTAGGAGGACACCAACTCTTCAATTTTCAAGTGTATTCAGTATTAATCAGGAGAAATTTAGAATAAGGAATATATCATCAAGTTTCAGTGGTTTTTGCATATCTGTATCAATCGATATATACGAAGATTCTCAATGGAAGCCCTCTCCATTTTTATATCTTCATTCATCTCAATTTGATAAAACTATTACAGTTGATTTTGAGAGCCGTGTTCCAATTCAACACTTTTGGGATTCAGAGGATCCCCGACTTTTATGTGTTCAAGCAATTCCATATGGTCCAAATTATGAATCTGCAATGTCTGGAGGTGTTATTGTACCCCTTTACGTTTCTGATTCTATGCAAGTATATAGACAGACGCCACTTACTTTGCAAAGTACAGATTTAATTTGTGGTGTTGAGCTCCCCCGTGTCTATTACATTAGAAATGACATTATTGAGAGAGAAGCACCATCATCTCAGGTTCTTCCTCAGTTTGAAGGGTTAGATTCAGCTGGATATGATGGAAGAAAATCTTTAATGGAACTTAATTTTCACCTAGCAACTGGGGATATTGATTCTGCATTTAATTCAATTCGGGGTATTAGTAATAAGAGTATTTGGCGTAGTTTGGCACAAATGTGTGCTCAAATGAGAAGGATTGATCTAGTTGATTTATGCTTTGGCCAAATGGAAGATGGAGCATCAGCAATTCTTCTTCACAAAACCAAAATGAAGGATAATGATGAGGCTGCAGCATTATGTTTAGTTGATGCACAATTAGGGCTATATTCAGAAGCAAAGAAAGCTGCAGTTGACACCCGAAGATTCGATTATTTAGCCAAAACTCATCAAGCTTTGGGAGAATGGTCCGATGCTATGTCAACAGTTACTGTAAATGATAGGATACACCTTAAATCAATGGCATATCAATATGCCAGATCCCTAGAAATCAAAGGTGAATTAGTTGAAGCAATTTCAAAATATGAATCTGCGGGTGTTATTCAAAATGAATTACCCAGGTTATCGCTACAAGCCAATGATCTCAAGCTATTCTTCTCATATATATCCGAAAGAGCAGTTACAGAAATACATCCCAAGCTTTTAGCATGGATTGGTCATTTTTATGAGGCCCACCAAATCATGGAAAGTGCAATGGAGTATTATGAAGATGCCAAGTCAATTTCTGATCAAGTTAGACTTCTTTGCCTCATGGGCAAATGGGATGATGCATCCAAATTAGTTTTGAAATCAAATCAGAGATCTGTTATTTGCCTTTTCGCACGGCTTTTAATTAAAAGGATCCAGTTTTATTCCAAACAAGAAAATGTTGAAACAACTGTTGATGTAGAAAAACTGAAACATGATGTTATAACTCTATATAGGAAAGCAAGACAGTTCGCTCAAGCAATGGAATTTGCTCTTGAATATGAGATGATAAATGATATTCTTGCTTTGTCATTTAGTGCACCATCACCAATTGTTTGCAAAGCTGCTCAATGGTTTGAATCTCAAAATGAGCATAAGAATGCAATTCTTTTGTATTCTCGTTGCGGAAAAATGAATCGGGCTTTAGCTCTATGTTTTGTTGCAAAACAATATGATGCACTTGATGAAATATCTGATACGCTTAATTCTAAAACAGATCCGAATGTTCTATTGCGATGTGGACAGTATTTCATTGAAAGCGGAAGATGGTCTAAAGCAGCCCAATGCTTTGCCTTGGCTAAACAGATTGATATAGTTATCCAGTTATGCAATGAGCACAATATCAAGGTATCATCAAGTGTTATTCAAGAATTAGCAGAGAATGAATCTGACCCCGAACTTATCAAACGATTTGCAGCTCTTTGTGAACAGCAAGGCATGTTTCAATTATCTGCTCAACTATATATTAAGCTGAAAGATCATTTAAGTGCAATGAAATCTCTAATTAGATCTGGAGATGCAACCAAAATCATCAAATTTGCTAAACTGGTCCGGAAACGAGAAACTTTTATTTTGGCTGCAAATTATTTAATGACTCTTAATCCTAGAGATAATGATTCTAATTTCGAAATAATAGTATCAATGTATAGTTCAGCTCAGTCTTTTGATAAACTGGCTCGGTTTTATGAAGCATCCGCCCAATTGGAAATTGATGAGTACCAAGAATATGGGAAAGGTCATCAACTATTACAGAAAGCAATTTCGGTATTGAATTCTGCCAATAATATACAAGAAAAAGAGAGATTAATAGAGACTCTATCGACAAAAGTTAAACTAATCGAAGTATACTTAGAGGCAGCCAGATTAGTTAAAACAGATCCTCAAAAATCTCAAGCATATTCCATGCAACTGCTTAAAACGAAAGGAATTGAAACAGTAATGAGACCAGATGATATATATATTCTTCTTGTTCAATGCTATGTTACCCAAGGTAACTATCCCAGTGCTTATAAACTCTTAGAAGAACTTAGGAATAATGGAACTGATATAACCTGGTTCATGGAAGTTGAAGCCATTCAGAAAATTTATGCAGCTGTTGGGCAAACCTTCATTGCTCCATCGCATGATAATGGCGATTACGATTCTATAGATGACGGCGATATTGATGATATTGAATAAATATGAAAACACAAACTAAAAAATGGTTTATTTTATACATATCATAAAGTTGGAATGGGTACTTCATGGCAGTGATCAATTAATGGGTCCATATACTTCCTAAACTCGTTGTAATTAACAACTGAAGAGTTAAAATAGTCAATTATTACTGGCTCACCATTAAAAATATACCTAATATAAGGTACACTTGATTTATCCATGTACAACTCGGAGACAAGGTGAGAAGCATATGGAGGAAGATTGGTGTAGTTCTTTTTTGTGAGTGTAACATATAGGGCAGCAAGAGTAGTATCATGAGCACTAAAAAAAGAAAATTTTGTTCTCTTTTTTGACATTAAGCTTGAGTCTATAATATGAAACATTTCTCTATAAGTATATGAACTCCCAACTCCTGGTCTCAATGAATGCATAAAAAATTGCTCTAGAGCCAATATTTCATGACATGCTCCAATCATTTCTCGGCTGAAATATTCTTTTGAGCTAATTGGATTGCAATTCATTGCAATAGACCATTCGCACATTTTGAGTATTTCTTTCGTGGTGTTGCCAACATTCATTTCTTGTGCTGCATTAGCTAGATGCGGCCAATACTTTTCGGATATGGATTTATACTCCATTGTTTCTTTATATATATTCTTTAATTCTCGAATTTCTTCACACATATTGGGATTAGCATATAATGGAGTGTTGTATTCTCCAGCCATCTCAACATCAAAGACCTCATTATGGCTTTTTATGGGATATAAGCCTGTCAAAAACGATTGGAGCGATTTAAATGTTCTCTCTATGTAGGATGAAGCAAAATAAAAAAATGATGGGTGAAACTCTTTGGGCAGAAATCCACAATCATCAATATATTGGTTCTTAAAGGAGTTTCCAAGAGCTTTGTGCTGTAACATACCTTCTATTGTTAAGTCACCTGGCATACAATTTCGATTATATGTCGAATTATCATACACAATCCGATATCGACGGTAGAATTTAGTCGGACTGGCATGAATTCTAGGCGATATAGCATTAATGTTATCGCATTCCCAATACCCTCTCTGATTATGGTCAAGCATAACCCCCAAAGGCGTTCTCTGACCATGACGAGTAACTAACTGCACATGAAATAAAGTCATATTATCAAGGACAGGTGCAAGTTTCACAGGTGCCACACATAAAGGATCAATAAAAAACAATGCAAAGATGAACATTAATACTCTAGCTGAATGGGATATTGTCGCCCATCATTACTGTACAGTAATAAATGTTAAAGATTTTTTTGGTTCATTGTTTAACTAGGAATATCATTAATAGTATATGTATTGATCTTACAAATTCGACAGAATATCAGAATGCAAATTCTTTGTTAAGGGAAATGGTTGTGAATATTAGTAATTGTGTTTTTCTTCGGATGAACACATATTTCGAAAGTGGAAGCGTAATTTGTTGTAGAAATGAGCATGAATCATTATTATTTTTTTGTTGTACATTTTGTAACTGTTCATCCATGTTAGATGGTGGTGCAATTCTCATATCATCATCTTTAGGAACGCTTGATTTCCGATTAATATGTTCTTATATGTGCTATTCATCTGAAGAATGTGAAGGAATGTTTGCATATACATCTGTAAGTAGAAAGACACAAACTAATTTAGAGTATATTACAGTTTCAAATCCCATTCCATGTTTTGGAAAAACCTACCAAAATGGATGCTTTGCAATGAAATTTGGCAGTGTTTATTCTATTGGTTTAAATTGCTCTAATATCATGGACGCATCAGGTTCATGCGGGCGCTTTTCCCAACTTGAACAACTGGTGATCATTCAGTCAACATTTGCAAAAAATACCGACCTTTTGCGCTATAGTTTAGGCATTTCTATGCTCTCTAATTGCTCTGTATTTCAAACAAATTTTGTTTTTAATAATCCATCTAGCTCCTTGATTCATCCATCAATGGTAAATATATTCAGTATTAATGAATGCAATTTCATCAATAACTCCAAAAACATACTTTTCAAAATAGGTTCATTCACTGTTTTCTCAGGATGCTTCATAATTGGCATATTAGATGGAAATATATCACTCATCAGTCCTCAATCATCTCCCAATAAATTGAGCCTATTTCATCATCTAACATACTTTTGCGAAGAAGAAAACCAATATATTCCAAAATGGACTTCTGTTCCACCACAAAACAATGTTTTCAAGTATTACTGGGTAGTTCTTATATTAATGACTCTATTAACACTCTTCTTTGGATATACGTCATTGTTGAATAAAAAGATAGCAGGGGATTTCTTGACTCGCCAACAACTTGAAAATACTTTGCTCGGTGATTATGGGTGATCAACATGTTAATAAATAGATTAGTTCTTGTTGTATTTCTATCATAATGTCTGAGACCCTTTCTTTTGATTTTCCTGACGAAGAACAAAAAACCGAACAACCTCAAGCAGATTTTGCTCCTTTTGGCAATAATTCAACTGAGGGAACAGATTTTCAATTTCCAGCTGGTGAAGAATCGAATGGTGGGTTTTCATTTTCATTTGATTCGTTTCCACAGAATACAGAGCAAGAATCCGCTTTTGTTTTTGATGCAAATGAGGAAAAACCCGAGGAGAATCCCGATAACGCCCTTTACGAACAGTTCTTAGGTCTTATTGCCAATCCATGTTTCGAATATACCGGAAAACCTCTTGATGAGTTATTTAAATACGAATTTGATAATGATACACCAGAAAAAGCATTCGAAATCCTTGTTGGAGAAAAAACACAGTAAAAATCATATCTTTATTAAACAACATTGTTAATCAAAATCAAATTTCTCTTCTTCCTCATCACCTGAAACATCATTTTGCTCATTTTCAGCAGAATCAGTTATTTTCTTTTCCAATTCATGGATATCAATTCCATATTTCTTTGCAAGATGATCAATTTCGCTAATACCAGCATCATTATTTCGAACAGCATATTCAATAAACTCCTTGGCTTTTCTCTGTTCTTCCAATAACTTGATGCGATCTTTTTGCAATTTAAGTCTTTCGAGACTTTTTCGCTTTTCGTCTTCTTCTTTCATTATCCTCTTCTTCTCTGATTTCTCAGCAAGTATTTTATTCCGGATTGCATTAAGTCTAGCTTTCCTTTCTGCATCAAATGCCCTCCTTTCGATTTCAATTTTAGCCAAAATTGCCTTGTTTTGCTTTTCTTCAAGCTCAAGTTTCTCTTTTTCTTTCTTTGAGTTTTCTCTTTCTTCAAACTCTTGCATCGCTTTGACAATCTTCTCTTGGGTTTCTTTTTCTCTTCTTCTTTGCTTTATTCTAACATTAGTAACATTCTTATTATACTTAAGATGATGCTCTAACATTTTCATCTTTTTTTCTGCTTCAAGCCTTTTTAATCTCTCTTCAGCCAACTCTTCTTTGAGTTTAGAATTATCAAGCTTTTTCTTTTGAGACTGCTCGAGTTCAATGCGAATCTTTTCAGCTCTGTCTTTTTGCTTTTCAAGCTTTTCTTGAAGTTTCTCTTTATCTTCTTTAAGTTTTTGGGCTTTCATAATTTCTTCAATTTCCATACGTTTCTTTATTGCGATTATTTTGTCTTGTTCCTTTTGATATGCCCTTTTTTCTATTAGTAAATCAAGAATCAATTTTTCCATTTCCTTCTTCCTTAGTCTATCAAATTCAGCAGAACTTTTCTCAGAAGATGACGACAGTGTTTTTTCACTTAAGTTTGTATTCAAGTTATTTGCTTTGATTCGTGCCATTTCAGATTGAACTTCACTCACCAAAGAATCTGTAAATGACACTAATTCATTCAATACTTTTTTTTGGAAGTTCCTATTCGGACATATGCTGTTTAGATCAAACTGAGTAGGATACTTCAGGTCATGTGCTGTCAATCCAACATTTGTCATTGCTTCAATTACCAATGGATCTGACAAAGAGAATGGGAGTACTTTGAATTGCGAAGTCCCTCTTATTGTCTTTAGTCGGGGCAAAGGAGAAGCCTTTTCAGAACTACACTCAACAACTTTAGTTGTTTCTGTGATCATAAATGGTGTGCTCTCACTTGTAATCTGTCTAATGCTTGGCGTGCTTGATCCACCATTAATAAGGGGTATGTTGGATTCAGCTCTTTTATAAATTTGTTCATTTTGAGTCTCAACAGATACATTATTTGATATATTACCATTTGACTTCGTATCTTTCGGCTTGGCTGTATCCTTAGGCTTTTTTGGTTCGGATTTCGCTTTTGATTGGATCTGACTTGGTTTCTTCGTGCCTTTTTGAATATCCTTAATATTATTTTCTGGTTTTGTTTTTGGGTCGAATATATGAGTGGATTTTGGATTTTTTGTATCCTCTTTTGGTGAAGGAGGTGATGAGTCAACCAAAAAATCATCTTGGAAATCTAAACCCTCTTCCTTTTTAGGTTCATCTATAATAATTTCGGAACTATTGCTAAGTTCCTTGAATTGGTTTGTCACTGAAATCTTGTTGATTTCAAATTTGTTTTCTGAATAATCATCTAGATTTGGTGGAATATCCACAAAAGTTTCAGGCAATTTACTCTTTTTCGGTCTAGACTTTATAAATGTTGAGGGTTTTGCAAGTGTTAATGGTTTTTCTGGATCATCGTATAAATTAGATTTATCTTTCATTTTACCCAAATTAGCATCAGAAACATTTAAATCGTCATCGCCAATCAAAAATTCATCAAAATCTTTAAACTCTTCTCCCATAACAAATAACGATTTATCTATTTTTAAATCACATGTCTTCAGGATCAGTATCTATACCATTATTCAGTAAGTCCATAATATCATTATCATTCTCAATATATCTCTTTAATGATTCTTCTATATATTCGTTTCCATTTTCAAGTCTGTCATTAATGGCTTCTTGTACCATAAATTGATATGGAAAACCGGACTCATTAATATTCTTCATCAAATCACAGTATGCTTGAAAAGCTATCATAAAAACCTCTTCCTCCTCTAGATAGAGGGATTCTGCAATTGTTTTCAAAACCCCATTTTTGATTAGAATTAATTTTTGTTCATAGTTTAAAAGATTAACAGCACTTCGGATAATTTTGATAATTATCCCTTTATTCTTAAATGATGTTCTACTAAATACTACGCTTATAGCTGAAAGAACGTTTGCTGCAATTAAAATCTTAGCAAATGACTCATTAAAGTCAAATGATGTTTGGAAAAAACATAGACAATGATATGACAGAATATCATCATCAGACTCAATATTCTCTAAAATCCTGAAAAAATTGATTCTAGGAGAAGAACTACCACACATTTTAATAAAAGTTGAAAACATGTTAATTGCAGAAAGAACAGAGGTTTTTTCCGATTTATCAATTGATAAATGGGCCAATTCGATAAGGTATGGTAACGTCATCAGGTGTAAAACTGTATCAGGATTACAAATATTTGTAACAAGATCGAATAAGTAAAACAAACTATGGCTTGGTTCTTCGATAAAATCTTCAAGATTAGCTTGAATGCAAATATCAATTCCAATCTTGGTCATAAAAGTCTGAATAGAAAAAATGTATGTCTCAAAAAAATCAGCAGGATAATCAAATGATAATGCATAATACACATAAAATATCGAATATAGAGACCTATGATCACACTCTGAGAAAATGTTATTAATGTGATGTATATCCACCAAATCCAAGAGTTCTCGAGAATCCTCAGACCTGTTTTTATTGTTGATACCAAATACAGTAGCCAAAATATCAAAAAAACTACGAATATGTGCTATGAAACCCTGATTAAGAATGTTTCCAATCTCTCTTATCAGACCCAAACTACAAAAATAACTGTAAAAAACAAAATTGTCAGATACTAAATTGCTTATAATCATCAAAGACTGTCTACATATAGAATTATGAATATTAGAAAATCCTGTTTTCATCAAAAATCGACCAATTTGAGAATCAACAAAATGATCACGAAATTCAACCCGTTCAATATTAGATAGTTTATTCATTATCCTTTTAAAATCTTCTTGCTCCTCATATACTGCTATAATATCGTCAATACTCAACCATTCAACTCCATTTTCAAAAAATCCCACTATTATCGAAATATACCCCTCATACTCGGAATAAGGGAATACTAATTGCTTATAATCCCAATCATCTCTACTTTCTACGTTCTTAATAGGCTTTCTAAATGTCACAGAACTGTGTTTATATTCCAACATACTTTAACCCGCACACTGTGATGTAAAAACGAGTAATTCTTAAATTGTGAGAGACGATGGATTATTTATAACAAATCTCACGGTTTCATGTGAAAAGTTCGATCGAGATCTGGCCAGTTTCGAAACATGAATGATATATTCCAGTTCTTATCTCAGGAGACCACAATTTGCGCAAAGGATTTATTGTATTTTATACCATTTACTGGATTATTTATTATATATAGATTAATTGTGAGTAATTACATTCTTAAACCAATATCAAAGCAATTACCTGAAAAAACAAGAGAAAAGTTTATTCATCGTGGTTTTGATTGTATCCATTATATTACATCAACAACAATTGGAACACTTGCATTTCTTCAAAGACCGTATGCTCATTGCCCATTTTATTTCTGCGATTGCCGAGAATTTATTGGGTACACGGGACCAGCTGCCATTTGTAGTGTGTTTGAAAAAGTATACTACTTCTATTTCGGTGCCTATTATATTAGTGATGCTTTCTGGATTTCCACAACCAAAGATATCAAAATGCTCATTGTTCACCATTTTCTGACAGGAGGAATGATTGTTACTCTTGCTCTTGTATCACGCCCGGTTGTTACACTGTCCATCAGTCTTTTGCATGATTGGGTTGATGTTTTCCTATATTCGGGTAAGATCGCCACTTACTTCCAGAAACAGCGCCTTGCGGATTTCTTACTTGTTCTTTTCGCATTATCATTCTTCTATCTTAGATTGTTTAATTGCGCTGCTATTCTTTTTGTTGGATGCACTGGTGAACACCCACAACCAACACATTACTATACTTATATTATATCTCGAGTTCTCTTCGGTTTCTTATACTGCTGCCATTTGATTTGGGGATATCAAATTATTAAAGCCCTCCAGAAGGTACTTCTTGGTGCGAAGGTTCATGATACCAGATCTGATGATGAGAAGGCTAAGAAAGAATAAAACACTTTTTAATGGGAAATAATACTGTTTTATCACTTGTTTTAAGTCATTCTTTTCAAATATTTCAAACAAATTCTCACCAATTAGGATATGTTTCCTATAAATTTACAGATATCAGCATATACAAATCGGTTTCTAGCACATTATTCTCTTATAATCCTCATTTTGATTTTTCTCTGTCCAAATCTTATTTTTCTCATTTTTTATCATCTGTAATTCATATAAATAATGATCCTGACATGGTGTTTAAACATCGATTGTTTAAAACGAGGAAAAGTTTAAATGACAATTTTGAGTATCTTATATATCGCTGTAGGTTTTTCAGGTGCTCTGGTTTTGGATCGGCATCTCCATATAATTCGGGAGGAGCTCTTTTTATCAAAGCATCTGTGACAAATTCCATTATCAATATAACCGAGTCCAGTTTTAGATCTTGTCGAGCCCCTCATTTTGGAGGTTCAGTTTATTATCATGGCGCTAATTGCACCATTCTCAAAACGGAATTTATTAATTCATCCTCCCAAATTGGATCAATTATGGTATTGATCACAGATACCATTGATCCAATTACAGGCCAGAATGAATATGTAATGATATCTAATTGCTTGATATGGAAGTGTAACGATGTATTTCAAGGAGGTTCGTTATTACATGGAGGATTTCATTTAGTATCTTATACAAATTGGACAAAGATAGTCGGAAACTCTCAGTGCTTTGGACCGGTTTTTGGTTTAGAAGATTCTCGAATATTCTCGATGATTTATTGTAGGTTATACAAGGTTAGTGGTGTTGATCCAATTCAAATAAAGGGTAGGAATTGTACAATCATTATTTCAGACACAGTTTTCCAGAATATCAATACATTGAGTAATGGAATAATAATAATATTAGCTTCTCTCACAAAAGTTGCAATGCAAAATTCTATATTCAAGAAATCCGAAAAGTACTACCTATATTTTGCGAATAGAGGATTACTCTATTTGAAAAATTGTTATACAGATCGTGAAGATCGAATTGCATTGATTAATGTTGATTTTTCTGAATCAGAATTCAATGACATCAACGAAATCAAAGTTCATCCATATCAATTTGCTGATATCAGAGAGTGGCAGGCTGCAGGAGGATCTACAGTAACACTTTCAATGTCATTCTCTGCAAGTCAACCCTTTTCGCCATCACATGAGTTCACAGATGTACGATTTGATATGTATGAAAAGGACTGGGCTCTCTATAAAAAAACTCTTAAGGCTACAACAGCCATGTTACTTACCACAATAATAGAAGATGTTGTTTTAAGCTTATAAAGTGAACCTTTTTAGTATTTTGTAATGCAGAATTGTGGTTTGTTTTCGTCATTCTGTCGTTCAGAATGCCAAAGCGCAAAAAATTATTTTCGAATTAAAATAGCTTATCTTCAAAGAATGAAAGAAAGAGCTGAAAAAAAATGCAGAGATTTGATCATTGAAAAGAAGCAAAATGTTTTTGTATCCGGGAAAGAATTACTTTTTAATGAGGGATCTGACAAAATTATTAGGATTCAAACGAAGAAAATTGGATTTGATTCTCCATTTTTACCAAATGATATTCAAATTGTCATTAATAGGTCACAAAGCCAACCAAATACGTTTGGAATTAATTATAACAACTTGGACACAAAAAAAGTGAGAATTCCAATGAAAAGACATTCGATTTTTACTCCTCAGTTCTTTTTATTAGGAAATGAAGATAGTCCATATGAACATGAAACCACAAATTCCGAAAATTTGGAAGAATTCATCAATAAAGTGAAAGAAAGTCATAAAGACTTGGAAATTATTGAAGATCGAGTGAGAATTGGTTTAGAATCACGAGTTAACAATGCATCGACTCTCATAAATGTATATGAATTAAAAGAAGAATACAAAATAGATAGATTGGAACAGAAGAAAGTATACAGCTACCCAGAAAAAGTAATACAATCAGTCAGATTACCTTCCTGGCCCACAAGAGTTTATGATCACCTGATGAAAGAAGCAGATAGCAGAGAAGTTGATGAAATAACAACTTTAAGAATGCAGTTTGCATTCAAAAAGACATTAGCTCAAGAAGAAAAGAAAGAAAAAGCATCCACACCTAAAAAACTAGTTGTCCAAATACCAATTGATGACTTTGCCACTGATAATTCAGACCAATTCACAGACAATGAAGACTTCAATATTGATGAGATGGATAACAAAATTCAGTTTGCATTGATACCATTCAACTGAATTCTATCATCATTATCAAGCTTTTTGTGTCTTTTAGAGTGTCTATGACTTCTTTTTGGCTTTTTTTTGATTGAAAACGACGAGAATATGATAATAATAAAACTACTTATTGCGTGAGCTATACATAAAACTCCGGAACCACGCACACTTGAGGCATATGTGGCTGTTAGAACGCCATAACACGATCGAGTTCTGCTTTCGGTGCAAATATCGTTCGGAAATTCCGAAGATAATCTAAATCCGCAACATTTCATATGGTGCTGTATTCTCTGCAATGAGGGTGTGTTGAGTTTCTGCTCCCATACATTTCCAAGTCCAGCGAAAAAGTAATTTGGATCCAAAACCCAATTCATACCAAAAAACAAATCTACAAGGATCATCAGCGAACATATAGTAATATTTAAATAGCAAAATCCAAAAAAACCTGTTAAATAAAAAAGTTGTAAAGAGATCCCAATGACTACAAAGCAAATTGATGAATAAAAAAACAGACTCAATTGTATTGATGAAAGTTCAACTACTCCTGACTCAATTAACCACAATCGATTTATAATTATTCCTACCACATTAAATGTAAGATTCAAAAAACAAATAGTTAAAGCCCTCCATAATGATCCCATATATAGACTTGTGATTTAAAAAAGAACCTGATCATTTTTCAGAATGGAAGAGTAATTTCATTCGAAAAGTTACTTTTTGGAGGCGAAAATGTAGTTTTTATTGATGATATCGAGTTTTTTATAGATAGGAATATCAAATTACCGAAAATACGGCCTCATCAACGTGGAAAATCTGAGAATTTATCTGTTGAGTATTGCAAATTTGCTGATTTCCGTCGGAAACTCTTAGAAAAATCTATTGAATGTCTAGTTTTGATTTATAAAATGTATAAGAGATGTGTTTTTGTGTTTGAAGAAATCGAACCATTTTTGAGGAATAGAGATGTTTTCAAGACTTTGAGAGTTTTATCAAGAATAAGAAAAAACCTGATGATATTGATTATTCATTCTTAAAGAATACAAAAGATATTGATTCATTGATTGAATATGGTTATCTTCCTTCAAGTATTGAGTATTGTCTTAAGTATGATGTGATTGATGATTTAGTTGTTTTCGATGATTTAAATCAAGAAGCTAGATGGAGTCCTTTTGAATGGAGTGATAAGCCAGATTATATTGATTTACTATCTTTTTCTGGTTTCTTTGGATCAATAGAATGTTTTAAGCATTTATTAATGAAAGGTCTCGAGATTAATGATTTTGTATTATCAAACATAGTTTGCAGTGGTTGTTTGGATTTGTTTCGTTTATGTCAAGAACAACAATTTATAACACCAAATCTCATTTGTAAAGCATCTGAGTTTTGCCACATACCATTGCTTGTTTACATGTTTGAAAATGGAGCTGATATAAATATAAAAGATAATTGTGTTGAGTTTTTGTATTTGATTGGACTCCTCTTCATTTTGCTGCTGAAAATGGCCATCTTAGTGTTGTTGAATATCTAGTTAATCAAAATGCATATATTGATGCAAAAACTAAAGCATTTGAGTTTTAATATATAATTGGACTCCTCTTCATTCTGCTGCTCAAAATGGGCATCTTAGTGTTGTTGAATATCTAGTTAATCAAAAAGCTGATATAAATGCAAAAAATAAAGATGTTTAGTTTTTATATTTGATTGGACTCCTTTTCATTATGCTGCTCAAAAAGGTCATCTTAGTGTTGTTGAATATCTAGTTAATCAAAAAGCGGATATAAATGCAAAAAATAATGGTGTTGAGTTTTTATATTTGATAGGACTCCTCTTCATTATGCTGCTTTTAATGGGCATCTTAGTGTGGTTGAATATCTAGTTAAACAAAAAGCTGATATAAATGCAAAAGATGAAGATAATGGGACTCCTCTTCATTTAGCTGCTCAAAAAGGTCATCTTAGTGTTGTTGAATATCTAGTTAATCAAAAAGCTGAGATATAGAAGATCCAAAAATGTGGTAAACTCCCAGAAATTGGTAAGCTCTCATAGTTGCTTGATGGTTCAATTGATTAAATGGATGCTTTCACTGAAAAACTAATTGAGGAGTTCATTGGATTTGAATATGATTGAGAATTTGAATCAAATACTTGTTTTGATGAAGAAAATGTTTTCAAAATAATCATTTGTATGAATCAAGAGGTGCATTTTTGAGGGTAATGAAACTAAGCATGTTTGTGAAAACCAGTCATAGTTTCTGTCCTTTATGTTGATTTAAAGTTGAAGTTTCATTAAAAGATATTATTTGTTTAGTTTTTCAACTTAAGTATATGTGTTTACCAATTTCTGGGAGTTTACCAGTTTTTGGATCTTGTTTAAATGGAAAAAGTAAAGATGTTTACTTTAATATTTAATTGGACTCCTCTTCATTGGGCTGCTGATTATGGTCATCTTAGTGTTGTTGAATATCTAGTTAATCAAAATGCAGATATTAATGCAAAAAATGATTTTATTTAGTTATTTTATTTAATGAGACACCTCTGCACAATGCGACAAAATATTGCCATCCAGGTGTTGTTGAATAACTTGTTAATCAAAATGTTGATATAAGTGTAAAAAACAGAGAAGGAAAAACTCCAATGAAAATAGCCAAAGAAAAGGGCCAATTGAGTATTATAGAATTACTGATAAAATATGGAGGAAATTAATCCATTAAAAGAGGATCAAAAATCAAATTCGACAACTATTCTAATTTACCTTTCATATTTTAATTTTTGCCCGGTAAATGAGATAGATCAATAGAAAGAGACATAAGGAAGTGAAAAATCAGATGAACTAATAGAGATATGAAGATCTAATGTAGAATTTGAGGATACAAAGGAATTATTCTTTTTTTCTAAATGAAGGATAATGATAACTGAGATCAGGGATAAAGTGATGATTTAGTTCTCAATTCGAGGATATTATTTTTTGAATAAACAGATGTTAAACATGAGATTGGAAAACTTTTATAGTACAGTTTTGATTTGGGATAAAATATGGTAGGATATGCATAATTTTTAAATGAGTGTTCAATAAAAAAACTTAAATGTTCAACAGATAGACAATTTACATGACCGTGGTTGAGTTGTTGTCATAAAAAGTTATTGTGTAATTTTGTCATCTATTTGAAAATGTGGATATATTTGATAAAACAGGGTGATCTTTTGAGAGAGACTTGTCAATCAAATTGTTGTCAAATTGTGGATATTTCATTAAATGTTTGTGTTTTCAACATTAGCATATTCACTATCAATAAGAAGTGCATTTAATGATTTTTTCCCTGGAACAGTTGATATGCTTATGGAATCTCAGTCAATAACTAGACCTAATGTTGAAAATTCTCATATAGTGAAAAGCACATTTATTAATATTCATTGTGGTTCTGCAATATGGTTTAGCACAGGCGGATACAATAAATTACTTGTTGAAGAGTGTATGTTTTTTAATTGTACATCATACACGGATGGAGGAGCCATTCATTTTTTCTCGATGAATGGGGGATTAGCAATCAGTAAAGTTTGTGGGCACCATTGTTTCACGGAAAATAATTTTGGTCAATTCATTTATCAGTATAAACTATCAGCTATAATTCACCAGCTATCAATTCATCGATGCCCCGGCGCTTATCAGATGAATACTTTGTACTCCCCCATTTATTCACTCAAAGGAGCTGATAATTTTAGCTTTTGCAATGTTTCGTTTTGTCAAACAAGCGCATATAGCATCTACTATGGGACAACAATTTCTCAATTATTACTATCATATTGCACATTTGCGGATAATATAGCAGCAAGTAATTCTGGAATTCGACTTGAAACAATATCTGATTCAAGAATAATGAATACCAATCTAATTAACAATTATCTTTCTAATGGCCCTCTGATATCAACAAATAGGCCCACTTACATAAGCGGCTGCATTTTTCTATTCAATCACTGCACCCTATTCGGTGTTTATAGTACAAACACATTTTCATTATCACAATGCTTCATTAACCATGTGAATGGGTTTTCATATTCCATTGGATCATATGCTCCGCCAATGACAACAAATGGATACACACAAACACTAGTCATTAACCATCATTCGACTTATTATTGTAATAGATTAATCCCTGAACACAACACTACTCCATGTCCAACATTTCCTGCTCCTCCAAGCACTTGCTTAAGCAACACTGAATACAATTCTGCATTCCTTCATTCATTGTCATCAATAATCAATATAATCTCTTGCATTCTTCTTTTCCCTCATTACTAAAGCCAAAACACCAGTTTTTATTTCCACATTAAAAATCTAAGTAAATTTGTGCCATCCAACGATCATTGTTATCAAAACCTGCCAACTTTTTCAATTATGACGGTTATATTAGAATGAATCAAGACTCAGCAAATGCTAGTGTCCAGCAGTCAATGAAATCTCTAAATTTTGAAATTTATAGCCTCTTACAATCTTATAAAGATGTATATGTTCATCGAAGTAAAATTGCCTGTCTTTGCCAGAGTTTAAACGCGTTTCAGAAAGAATTAAATACAAGGAAATTCTCAGATACTCCACCACCGCCCCAAGAATATTCTGCTATTACTGAAGTTAATCAACAAATTAAGAGGGTCAAAATAATGTTTAGTGAGGCAAGCCAGAGTCAGTTTATCGATACACTGACAAGGAAGCCAGTAATAGCCATCAGAAGCGAAATTTTAGATTTTGCCAACCAGTTTAATAATATTTTAACATTTTTACCATATTTACCACAGAATCCCATAAATTTGAACCCTACTCAGGTGATTCGAGATGAGCTAAATGATGTTGTTGATTTGAAACCTAGAATTGAAGAATATAAAAGCAGAGTGTCATGCCATCCAGCAGTTCTCCAGCTTCTTAATGATAGAGTTCAGGAGGCTGAACAAATTAAGAGAGAATGCGAACAAGAGAGTAGGAAAAATGGTATTAATAATAACCAAGCTTTGGGTCCTCAAGAAATTGCAAATAATTTGTCATCGCTAAGAGAATTTGAGGTGCAACATAATGACTTTGAGCTCCAAAAAAAGATTGGAACAGGGGGTTTTGCTGATGTTTTCCTCGGTTATCAGAAATCTACACAAAAAGTTGTTGCAGTTAAAGTACTTCATAACAATGAAATGAACGCTCAGCTTTTTTCGACTTTTAAGAGAGAAACCGAAATTCAAGCAAAGCTCAAGCATTTCGCCATTTTGCCTTTTATTGGTGTTTGTTTTACTCCCCCTTACAAAATAATTACTGAATTCATGAGTGGAGGATGCTTGTTTAAAAGACTGAGGTCAAAACCTGCACTAGATCCCACAAAAAAGACAATTATTGCGCTCGGAACAGCTATGGGACTTGAATATATGCATAAACTTAGTTTTATTCATAGAGATATCAAGTCTTTGAATATATTATTAGATGCTGATGATTTTCCAAAAGTATGCGATTTTGGTATGTCTCGTATTCAAGACAATGTTATGACTGGAGCTGTCGGTACAGTTCAATGGGAAGCCCCAGAAGTAATCAATAGTGATCCATATACAGCAAAATGTGATGTTTATTCATATGGTATTCTTTTATGGGAACTTTTGACATGCGATGTTCCATTTAGAGGACTGAACCAAATGCAAGTTGCCATGTCAGTTTTATCAAACCAGACCCGTCCTATGGTTCCAAATGACTGTCCTCCAAAGCTAAGTAAGTTCATTAAGAAATGCTGGGATACAGATCCAAACTATCGTCCAGATTTTTCGACCATTGTTAGAGTAATTTCTTCTGGTGAAATTGTTTTTCCAGGAACAAACATGACAATGGTCCAATCATATATTTCCAGATTTGGAGAGGAAGAGTATTCAACCCTTATAGATAATACCAAATCCCTGACAGGTATCATTCAATCAATGCCAAGCAGGGATGGAATGCCAGCGCGTCCTCCAATGAGAGCAGATACTCCATCTAAAAGATGTTTAGAAGCTGCACTTCAAGATCTTGAAGGTCCAGATAGATTGAAGATTCTTGAGTTTTTAGCAGAAATCTCTGAAGCTCAATCTTGGAAACAAATCATTGAAGCATGTCACGTTAGTGATGTAATTATTAACTTATGCAAATCGATTGATAACCCTCAAGGGCTTGGATTTATATTCAAGATTGTTTCTAAACTTCAATCAATTGGTCTCTTCCCAGATCAAGAGGCTCCCATGGTATTGGATCTATTTTCCAAGTTTGGTACAACTGATATGCCTGATATCGTAGATTATTTGGTGACAATTATTCAAAAAGGCGCATTTCAAATTAAGTTTGTCCAAAACCAAATAGTAAAGCTTGCACCATTCATGCAGTCCAGCAATCTGGGATCCAGAAAATCTGTTACATTTCTATTCTTTTTAATTGTTAAGTTTGGCCTTTTTGAGAACATGAAGTTAATTACCATAATATTATCTCCATTACTAGGTAATATAAATGCCAAGTCTTTTCCTGCATTGTTGAAAGTATCCATCGAATTACTTGAGCTCATCATCTCCATCAAAGAGCTTATTCCCTCATTGATCTCACATGATGCTATTCCAGTTCTAATTAATTTATTATTCAATGGAGACGATGAATTGAGACTTATTGCCTGCAAACTTTCAATTCTTATTGTTAGTCAGAATGTTGCATCTGATGATGATGTGAAAGTGGCTATCAATGCAATAGATCAAGCAAATAAGGCTTTGCCATCAGAATTTGTTGCACGATTTCTTGCTATTGTTGCATATATAATCCCTCCATCATATTCTGGAGAACATGAGGTTTTTCCAAAGCTTGCTTCATATTTGAGATTATTTATGTCCTCATCCGATCCAAAAGTATGTCTTGTTGCACTCAAAATGTCATACATGTACATGTCATATAAGCCCATTAGCAAGGAGTTTTTCAAGAACCTTGATTTTTATCATGCGCTAATAATGTGTTCAATCGAGCCTGTTTCAATTGCTGCTGCATCATGCTTACTTTTAATGTACCCATACCTTAATGAGAGGGAACTTAACACTGTATTAGATAATAACTTTTTCACCTTCTTAATGAGATCTCTCAGTTCTGAGTCTATCCTTACAGAAACCGGTCTTCGCACAATAGGGTTGTTATCATCCCACAATCCCGACTTTGCAATGTATTTAGAAAAGAATGGAATAATTGATCATGCTATCAAAATGCTTAGCACAAGTTCTCAAGAAATCAAATATTTTGCTTTCCAAGCTCTTGCTTCTTTCAGTTCTGCAAATCCAATGTCACAATACAGCGTTAGCATAGTCGAAACCGTTCTAGCTTCTTTGACAGATCAATCAATTGCACCTTATCCAATGATCATTTTATCCAATATTGTTGTACACCCTATAGTTGCTATTGAATGTGCTAAGAAGATTAGTGTATTTTCTTCTCAATGGGAAAACTCTGAAATTGAACAAGCAGGACGTATTCTGCTTGCACTCCAATCTATTTTCTCCATTATTGAAGCCCAACCTTATATTGAAGACATTGAATCAATGATTAGTACAATCCAAGCATCCGAAAAGTATGTTCAGACCACCCTCTGGACTGATTTTATTGAGCTTATTGATCACATCGCTGCTAACGATTTCGGAAAACAGGCCATAAAGCAAACAGAGATTATCAATTTGCTCTTAAGTACCCTCCAAGACTTACCTCAATATCATAGAACCTTAGTTATTAGAATTCTAACCAGAGCTTCTCAATAAAACTTTACAAAACCGTTTCGTACGTTTTTAAATATCATGAGCGAACTTACTGTTAGACGGTCCATCACATCGGATGCTCATTATTTTGTTGATTTAATCGAAAGAATAGACAAATTATTGATTTCTAGATATGGAAGAACTGATCTTTCTGTGTTATTAGAAGAGTCTTGTTTGTCGTTAACAGTTCTTTTTGAAGGCGATCCTGTTGCCATTGGCTGTTTTTCATATCCATCACAGGAGACATTTTATTCATATCGTAAATTAAAATTATCATTTTTCGCTGCAGAATCCCAACACCAGAATGAGGCCGCCAGAATTCTGCTTAGATCTGTTTTTGAATCTCAGCCATCTATCGATTCTGTTCTCACAGTGATCACAGAAACATCGCCACTTGAAACACCATTAGTTCCGTTTTTCTCAAAAGAAGGAGTATATACATTATGTAGCAGAGAAACAGTTCTCCCCCCTCTTCGTATTCGTGCAGCTCGTGTAGAAGATTATGATGATTTAATGCCATTATTTGAATCAGAAGCACCAGATTTGCTTGAACAAAATGGGCCTTATTTTGTGAGTGATCTTCTTATGTCTCCAGAGAACAAATGTTTAGTTGCAGAAGGGCATAATGGACTGGCCACTGGGTTTGTTTGTTTACAGCCAAACTTTGATCCAGGGGAACATCAACACTCATATGATCTCGAAGCCTTCCAAGATCTTTTCAAGCAAAAAGGCATTGCATTTAGAATAAGGTTATTTTTCATGTCAGAGGAGTATAGAATTCACTCAAGAGATTTTATGAAGCCCATATTTAGTTTGATGAGGGATGCAGATTATTGCATGCTATTTCTTCCTACGAATTGTCCACCTTTCCCACTTGCTCAATTCTTCACACGTATTCCATCAACCCAACATGGTAACGAGAAATTTATTTTATATATATGTCACAGGGATTCTGTGAGCGATGTAATGCTTAATGTTCGACATTTTACTGAAGAAGACTATTCGCTTCTTGAGAATTTTATTGAACCACTATCATTCAGGAATAAGATATTGGAAGCATGCAATGATACTCCCAACTTAGTGTTTCAATTAATGACAAATGAGATTATTTCTGGTATCTGTGTTTTTGCTCCACCTGAAAATATTGATTATAAAAAATGGGATTTGGAAGAATATGTTGATGTGAAGAATTGCCATTCTCACTGTAAATTATATATTGCAACAGTATCTCCGATTTTCCAAAGATTCTTTTCATTCTTCTTGATAAGATGTATGGAATTGCTTAATCTTCAAGCTATTTACATGATGCATAAGGATGGGAAATTCCCTGATTTATTTGGTAGAACATTCCTTGCTATTGAAAGGAGACAAGGCCCAGCAAACCCAGAAATGAAATTGCACATAGAACAGGAAGATTCTCTACATCTTTTCCCGATGAAGTTCTCTCTTCAGCCAAAATTTGAGATTAATACCTCAATTACTATTGTTGGATCGACTGAAGGGATTTCATCCTTCTTATATAAGTTAGTATCCGTTCCTTATTTGCATTTTTCTGCACTTCATGTAGTATGTACTGGGGGAGCTCAGAGAGTATGGGTTAATACGGCTGCTTGCAGAGAATATTCACCAGATTGGTTGAAACATCTTCATTTATTAAATTCGGCAACATTTTTCGAATCAGATCTTGTTAGTATTATTAGAGAAGATAATCAGATTATTCTTGACGACCAAACTACATTAACATATGATTATCTTATTCTATTAACAGCTAAAGAGGGAGAAATTGCTGATATGTGGATGGCGAAGAACTTTGTTGAAAAAACCCAACCACCTGTATCTGTTGTGGGAGATTCTCTTGTTGCATACTATATATTGTCTCACTATCCTGGATGTGCACACATAGCACATAATCCAAGATTTAAGCTTGAAGGTACATTAGCTACAATTATTCGTGATTCAAGTGTGGCTTATTGCGATTTCAAAGAGGTACCCCCGAAGCTTCTTTCAATATTAGAAGAATCATCACTTGTTTATGATGGCGGTATTGTGATTGATGAGTTATTTAGAACGAACGATCCAAAGATTTTCGCATCAGGCCCAATCACAATGTTTTCCAGACTTTATAGACTTAAAGATGATAATAGAATCATTTCCCAAACAGAATATGGTCATCAAGTTGCTTCTGTTATCCTCAAATTCGTGGATCCCTTGGAGAAATTTGAAGAACCACCACTAATTGTTGGTTCTGATGATGCAAAAGCATTAATTGATTCAAAGATAAATCACTCAATTCCGGAATTTTCAACTAGGAGATCAGAAATGTATTATTTACCCGGAAACAGAATCTTTTTCAGGAATGGATACCCATCAAATAAATGCAGATGCCTAGAAACAAACAAAAACTCTAGAACCATCCGATTCTACATCGATTCTTCAAAGTTTATACAAGCATTCGAGTATCTCGGTGAAATGTCCGGAAATGTGTTTAATTGGATGAAATTCATTGGCCTCCCATCAGATCTCTTAAACAACATGTTCGAACGATATGAGAAGAAAATGATCAACGACTTTGCGGAATACTTTTCGGAACCCTGGTGCTCTGCAATCCTCCACGACAGATTTAGAAAGTTCTTTGATAATCTTCAAGAAAAAATTATAGAAACAGGAAACCCAGAGTCACCAGAAGTCCAAAACATGATTAGAGAAGAGCTGATGAATTTCTTAATTGATAATGCAGACCTGTTGCCTGATTACTACACTTCTGAAGACCAATTGCCTCCACTTGACTGAAATAAAATATTTAACCGATGTCACAAATCTTTATCATTAGTTTTATACTATATGAATGAATCACAGGTCAATCAAAACAATAGAAACAAGAAGACTAAAATGATTCCTATTAGGGGAAATAATGAAAGAACTCGTCGACTGTCCAAATCCAAGAGTGATATTAAAGTTTTTGGTAATGAAGTTGGTTTATGGAGACAAATGCAAGAAAAACTTGATAGAGATGATGATTTTTTTTGTATTCCATCGAATAACGCCGAGGATCTGATTCCTTCATTACCAAGGAGGAGAACCATATGTATCAATCCAAGCGAAGCCAATGAAAAAAAAGCGCCCAAAGAAGACGAAATAGACCATATCACCGGTATAATTCCTCAATATATACAGAAAAACAAAGATTCAGATATGATTTCAATAGATATACCAACTGTTTTAAGAGCTGTGTCTGAAGAAATTGGCGTGTTCTTATCTGAACTCCAACAATCTCTAGTGAAAACATCTGAATTAGCAGGACAGATTACTGATATAAATAAAATGATACACGACAAAACTGATCTGTGCAGATTATCCAACAGAAGAATTGCTGTACTTCCTCTTATGTGCCAGAATCAAATCATCAAGAAATGCAAAAAGAATAATGCACGGATTCAGAAGAATATTCGAATAATGGCTGCACTACAAGATTATTTATCAGAGCTGAAAGATGTTGATGGATATGTGCTATATGAACCATTTAAAAAGAAATTCATCAATTTTAGAGGGTCTTACCCAACTATAGATAAGCGCATATCATCAATTAAATCAAAGATACTTTCAAGTAGATTCCAAAATGTTTCAGATGAGTATTCCAAACTAACTGATCCGTTATCAAAATCAGGAAGAATCATACAAAGATTCCGTAATAAGATATGTGAAATGTATCCAGCTGATTTTGATGTCGTTTTCTTTGCTTTGAATCAGATGTCACTCCCGAATCTCCAATCAATGCTCTTTGATATTGCCTGGCAGATGACTATGTTTCCATTCACAGATATTCAACCTTACACCATGCCTCAAATCTCCCATCTATCTCCTTATGTTTTTGATCCCAATCTGATTCCAGAGCCATTCATCTCATGTACATTCTCTGAACTCAGTAATACAAAGTGGCCATACTCAAAAGCGAGTGACTATTTTCTGGAAATGCTTGTTGAAAGAAATCCCTTCATTATTGCTAGCAGATTCTGGGAGTGCTTTCAATATATTGGCAGTGTAGCTAAGAGTATCTATCCAAATCTGGAAGAAATCGAGTTTGATTCCCTTTTTTCTCTACTTCTCTCACTGGTGTTTGTATTTGGAGTGGGAGAACTAATTGAAATGATGATGTTCTCTGTTTCGTTTGAGAGTTTGACTTCCAATCATGACCAGCTTTTTGCTATGAGCCATATGAATGGTTTAATATCATATATATCCAAAATCAACCCAATTCTCCTCGAGCAAAGAATGAGAAAGAAACAGTCAATTTTACCATGAGTAAACTTGTGTCTTTTAGTGAGTATTCTTATATATTAGACCTTAAGTGTGATGTATTTCGATCATATAGATTGTTTTTTCATATTCCATCTCAGACATATCGAGTTTTTATAGTTTTTCGTAATCAATTTCCGAAAACGATTGATTTTTTCAAAAAGGAAGTTAATAGAAGACTTAAATTAAATTATATTGGCGACAGTATAATACACGGGACGTTTTTCGACGATTTCGGTCTCCCAATTATTATTACCGATTTTTGTCCTGGCATATCACTTTCTACTTTTATTGAGCATTTATATTACCAAAAGGGGCCAAATGGGATTGATAATACCCATAAACATATCATCCTTTTCGGAATAGCGCGGATTTTATATGAATATCACAAAAATGGTGAGTTTTTTGGAGCATTCGATTCAGATTTGTTTTATCTTAATAGCGAATATGAACCTCATCTCAAGATATTTTACGAAAACATAGATAATTTTAGAAATTGTCACTCGCCCTACGCTGCTCCGGAAGTCATCGAATTCGGTGCTGGAACTGAGAAGTCTGATATATACTCTTTTGGTTTGATTGTTTATCATCTGATTTTTGGGTTTGATATCAGGCGGCCAGTAAGATTAAGGGATGATAATCCATACTCAAGTTTGGTGTTGTCATGTATGAGTCTATCTCCATCTTCACGGCCAGATTCAAGTGAGATCTTACAAATATTACGAGGACAATTCAACATTGATAATGAAAGATTTCAGCAATACATACATCAGATTGATTCTTTCCCTTCATGTAATGGTAGTGTTGAAAACCTGAAGAAAATGGCAAAGCTGGGGTATGAGTTGCCCAATGTCATCATCCGAGCTCAAACTAATGACAAAAAACAGCCGGGTTCTTATTCGCCTTTGATTTATTCAATTGGGGCTGCAGGGGCTGTTGGAATGGGAATCTATTTGCTGAAAAGATTTCGAAGATAACTGTTAAAGCTTTCTTTTTCGTATTCATCATATATCAATTTATATTTCATCATCTTTTCTATCAAGGGATGCTTCGATTTTCTTCGAACCTTGAAATGCTTCTTCATTTAATTTGCCGTAGTTCGTTCGGTAGTACCCAATATCGAAAGAAAAATTGTTTATATGAGTTACCTTAGGATCACTAATATAATTTTCAATAAATGCTGTTAACATTGAAGGGAATAAAGATCTGGCTACATTAAATGGAATGAATACAGGAACAGGAAAACCTGGAAATATAGCTTGAACATACTTTCTTCTCTCGATAATCATTATGGAAACGAATTTACTTGGTTTTGAAAATATATATTGGCTAAAAGTACTATTCTTCAATTTGATTTTCTCCTCATTATTAATGGATCTCCAAAACTGTTTTATTTCTCCATAGTTTTGAAAAGAGCTAGAATCAACCCACACAAGGCTACCGTTAGGATCTTTAATCAAGTACTCAGCTTCGTTGTTGCAAACTCTAGATTCAAGTATCCGGCTCATAAAATAGAAAAGTGATAATGCACGAGTACAAAGCAACAAATCTGATTTGTTGTAGAGATAGCATAGTGAACAAATCAGATTGTTGCTTTGATGACATTAACGAAAACTCTCCAGAGCAGATTGAGGGTTTGATTAGTATTCTTAATTCAGAGGATTTCTCAGAAGACCTATTGGAAGATAAAATACATCCCATAATCAACCATAATTACCCGATTATTTTTGAATCAGGACTATTTGATAGATTGTTAGAGATTATTATAAATTCCGAAATTGAAACGTCAAAGAAAGTGTTTTCTATTGTATCATTAATCACTTCGAACCCAAAATTTGACTCCGTTCAAGTTCTATCTCAAGATTTTTTGTCTTTTCTGTTTCACCAAATCGAGACTATCTCAGATCTCTCAGTATATGCATTATATTCATTGAAAGACTGCTTTTTTTCAAAAATATACTCTAATTCCATGATAACCATGTTTGATTATAATGTTATTATGCAGTATATTAGAAGTGATATACAATTCCCTGCAGTTGAAAAAGCACTCGAGATAATGTACATTATTGTCTGCAATAGGGATGATTATGACGAAAAGATGTTTTCTTTGGCTTTTAATATTCTGGAAAACGATGTTGAAAGCTTTTTCTCTGTGTGCTTATGGATTTTATATGAGATACAAAATAAGAACAACGAAATTCTCTTGACAGTGAGTTTTGATATATATATATCTGTTCTTACTACCATGCTATACGGTATACAAGAAAATGTGATAATTCCGTGCCTTTTATGCTATTCAAAAATAATTCAAAAATACAATCCCCCAGACGAGTTTTTTTCTCAAATACTCACGCTGACACTTCATATGAGTGAAAATGTTCAAATTTTATCAATTCTAATAATTATAGAATGCTTGGATATGTATTTTATGATGTTTTGTAAGAATAATTTACTTACAAAACTTCTATACTGTTTGTCATCATCATCTCTTCAAGTAAAGAAGAAGGCAATTGAACTACTTTGTCTGTTGATTAAACTATCAGACAATTCAACTCTAATGAAAATAATTGATCAAGGACTTCACAGGCATTTATACATGTCTCTTGATATTGAAGATGAGCTTCCAGACTATTTATTGCCGACACTAATGATAATACATAATACATATATTGATCATAATATGGTTGATCAATATCATTTGATTATTGAAGAATATTGCGTTATTGAATGTCTTGAAGAGATATATGGGAATCAAGAGAAACAGAGAGAGTCTGTGAGTTTTTTTCTCCAACAGATTTACAGCTATAAATGAAAGAGTCTGATTCGTTTCATAGTTTAAGCTCAATATCCAATAGTAACATATTACCGATAGGAGATACAAAACCATTAGATGATCTTCTTTCTCAGACAAATAATCAAAACCCCAACTCAATTGCTCTATTATCTCGAGGGTTGCAGATGCTCTCTATTACTCAGCTGAGACAACTGCTTAGAGAATATTCTCTCCCTACGGGCGGTAATAAAAACAGTTTGGTTAGTCGACTTATCATGTATTTGGAAACGTTTTGCCCAAATCAACAAGGATTATTGGTACAGTTTTCACGGAAACTCAAAAAATTACTTTCTGTTGATCCGAATCCTAACAACTCCCAAAATTCAAATGATAATCAACTTTTTCTGCTTCCCCCAGAAATATCACAGAGAATTCACGAGTCTTCTCCATCATGTCTTTTTGAAACTACAGAGCACGCATTTGGATTTGGCCCAGTAATGATTCAGAACAAGATCCCTTCCGATATTCACGAGTTTTCGCTGTTGAATTGCCCTTCGGGAACAATTCCTGTTCTGCAAATGGCGCCTGTTTTAATTGATGCACCACTCAAGAGAGTAACAATACAACTTGATTCTGTGTTTATATCATTCACAGATCCAATTTTTTGGTGTTCAATGCAAAGCTTTGTTGGTAAAATTGGTACAATTCAAGTTACCCTAATCGATCCCCCTGTGCCAATCATTCTGGTTATCAGATACCTCAAATCAGTACCTGTGGCATCTCTTGTCAAAGAAATAATAGAGAAAAGGCCGCCGCCTCCAGATTTTGTATCACCAGGAACCATATACACACCAGTTTGCCCATTAACAAGGAAGATAATGCTGTATCCAGCAAGAGGAGAGAACTGTTCTCATTCAAAGTGTTTCGATCTATCTGGGTTTTTATGCCGAGCAATCAAGAATAACATGTGGATATGTCCAATTTGCCACAAAATGATATCACCCGAGGAACTGAGGGTAGACTTTTTGTACCACACCCTGTACTCCCAGTCATAGCTATCGTTGGCTGGACGGTTTATCAATGAGTAATCCAGAGATTAAGCATATATTCAAATTCATTATTATCGGATCAAGTGGTGTAGGTAAAAGTTCATTAGTTTCTCAGTTGCTAGAGGGAACTTTTTCCCAAGATAATTTATCCACTGTTGGTGTCGAGTTTTTCTCGAGGAAGATGGACATTGAGGGGACTGTTGTCAAACTCCAAATATGGGATACAGCTGGTCAAGAAAAATTCCGATCAGTTGCGAAATCATATTTCCGCCATGCTGTTGGAGTGATAATGGTATTTGACATAACAGATAGGAAATCTTTTGATGATTTATCACTATGGCTTAATGATGTACACACATTATGCGATTCTAATGCTGCAATTACCCTTATAGGAAACAAGACTGATTTAGAATCCCAAAGAGCTGTTACAACAACAGAAGCAACATCTTATGCCAACACACACCAATTACAGTATTTAGAAACATCAGCAAAAGGAGGAGACAATGTACAAGAAGCATTTTATAGAGCTGCAAAGTCTGTTTTTGATAGAGCTGAAAAGGGCCAGCTTTCTTCCAAGACAAATAATGCAGGATCGATGCCAGTACCACAGCCACAAGGAGGCTGTTCATGCTAAATTGATTTTATTTTTTTATTCATGAGCAAAGCACGTAATACATTGAGCACACCATCAATATACATTAGAAAAACATTTTCATCCGACTCTAGTGCGTTTAGAATGGAGTATCCATCATCAATAAAACAACTAAGAAGCATCATTCGTACAATTTTTCCTAAAGATAAGACTCCCCCCATAATTTTTGACGATAAAGGCGAAAAAATCAAATCTATTGATGCAATATTACCAGGATCCACAATATTTGTATCCTTTGATCAAAATGATCAAGAGGAAACAATTAATAGGCCTTTAGAATCTTCAAAAACTAGAATAGAACAAGAGAGCAACGAAATACACAACAAAGTGTCTTATGAAAAGATTTTTGGTCGCATTCCTATCTGTAACGTAGTATCAAATCCTAATCATCATGATTCAGCATACATTGAACAATGTGACGATGTTTTTGAAGCAGAAGAGGAGAAATATGAAGCTATTTTAACCAAAAAACCTCCTCGAAAGTCCATTCTTAAGAAAGTTGTTCACAAGATTCCAATTAGGAAGAAGAAACCTCAGTTTATCCTTCCAGAAAAGGAAACACAAACTGCGAAGAAAGAAAACGAGCTTGTAATACAGGCATCTCATGAATCTTTTGATGTTGATGAACATCTGAGTGATATTGATCAGTATATAAAAGACTTTGATGAAGTTGGATTCGAGTCTAACACTTGGGAGGAAACAGATCAATCTAATCAATTATGTGTTGGAAAAAGTTTCGTTGATTCTAATGATGTTATAAGTACTGAAAAATGCAGTGTACTTTCAGAACCAATAAATGAGTTTGCCACTGAGAATGATATATTAGTATCTGACCAAAATTCCGAGTGCATAGCTAGATCTGTTACATTTTTTGAATTATTAGGTGATTCTGTTGTGACTTCTTCGGAGTCAGAATTGTCAAAACTGGAGAATTACGAAAATTATCATTCATCTCACTGGCATAGATTGTTGCAAGAACAGAAGAAAGCCAATGGATATGTAGAGATTAATGAATCGCTACTCTTTCTCGATCAGATGAGGCTAAAGGCGCGGGAATCAATTTCTGAAGGAGTATTTATTTTTCAAGGTAACTATTCAATAACTATAAGATCAATGATTGTTGGTCCATCACTTTCTGGAAAAAGCACACTGTTATCACTGTACTTGGATGAGATTCTTATCAACTTGATTTCATCTGGATTGTGGAAAAAGTCTGCGGTGTTCGTTTTATCTGTTGATAGTTTATTGTTGAATCTTTATGATCCTTCAAAATTCTATTCCTACATAATAAATCAGGTATTTGAAGGGTTGAACATCAGTCTACCCTATATCAAAATGGTACTTAATCTAATCAAGGAAACCTTTTTAAGTGTTATTATGTCAAGAAATCCCCCATTAATACCTAAATCCATAACAAGCAACTTCAATTATCACCGCTATTCAAATGAGTTACAGTTAATTCTTAATCGATTATCTGTAATGTGGTTGAATGGTGTTTCTTTCAGATCATGGATGGAATATATACTCACACTACCAAGGATTATTTCTTCGATATTTGGATTAAGTCTTATAATTCCTGTTCTTGATGATGTAGATAAATGCTGGATGAAATGTTATCCCAATGAACAGTTTTCATCAGATAATGGGTTTTATTTGCTTGAAGTTTTATTTGAAACATTGTTAAATGGAAACTTTGTTTTAGGATGCAAAAATGAATCAGTTCTACTCCAATTTATTGGTCCAACATCGCGTACAAATAAATTATCAACACTCTCAATAATAAAAGAGAAAGCGGAAAATCATCCACAGTTTCTACTAAAGTTCGAAGGAGAAACAAGACCATTTATTTTAACAATTGAACACTTTGGTGGGTCTCCGTCATACTATCGATGGTGGGAAAGCTTGTGTATATTGTCAACAAGCTATGATGAAACAGATGAAGGAGTATCAAAAGAAGAAATTCTCGAAGATCTTCTGGTGATAACACAGGAAGTCATTAAGAATATTTTTGATTTCAAAACAAACTTTGTTCTAGAATCAGTTAAAAGAAGATAATGTTCTTCCTTTTTTTAGGAATTGATTCCATTTCCGAATAGTGCTCGAAAGTTCATCTTTCTTTTCTTTATTTTTTGATATCAAAACTTCATCAACTATTTGGCAAAAGCAAAATTCTTGTTCATCATGAGGATGCTGAAAGTTTTTTTCATTTAGATCTTGATTTTCGTTTAAAAGCTCCAAAAAATATTCAGGGAGATACTTGGAAGAGGTTCGAATTCCATAGAATAACTGATTGGTCCACCCTTTCATTAGACGAAAATGATATTGAAAACCTGAATGATCATCGTTAAGTGAGCAATGCATATGATACACCTTAACCCTATAATAGCATGAAGATAGTCTTTTCAGCATTGAATGATGAGTAACCATAATGACTTTTGAATTTTTTTGAATTAATTGTTCAATAATCGACCAAATCATTGCACTTGCTTCTTGTTCTGTTCCATATGTGTTTATTTCATCAATCAGAACTAATGAATCAGCGTCTGCTTCGTATATAATTTGTGATATAGTTTTTAGATCATGTGAAACACCATCAATGTGACTAATCTTATTTGATTTAGATATTGAAAATATTTTTTTGAAGGGGTGAATAGATGCATAATGACCATTTACCGGAAATCCACATTGAATCATGATAGAATTTAAGACTATTGTTTGCAAAAATGTGGTTTTTCCAGATAAATTAGGACCTGATATAATTGCAATATTTGAACAAGAACTCATTTGAAAGCTGTTCGGAATATTAACAATTTCGCATAATGAGGAAATACTGGAAATTTTCTGTCCCCTTTCTTGTTCATACAAAGCCCCTAAAAGAGGGTTTAATATTTCCTCAAAAACCATGACATTGTCACAATTAATCCGAGTAAGGGGAGACTGATTCTTTTTCGAATATGAATAAATACAAAGATAAAAGTCAAGATAACTAATACCATCATAAATAGAATATACTGTATGTCTTTTTGATTTCACAAATTTTATGATTGATAATAAAATTTTGGATGATTCCATGAGTATTTGGTTTTCAATAAAACATATTTTATTTGATAGTTCTTCTAATTCTTTTGTGGAAATATCAACTCTACCTTTTGTTTTTTGTTTAATAATGACCTTATCTGATGATACACAATTATTAATAATCATGCTATCATTATTCTTGAAAAACAGTGATAAATTGATTGCATCATTCAATTTAATAATTTTGCATTTAACTTTAAACTTTGTACAAAACATATCAGAATACTCCTGAATCCTCATTTGACATCTTTCATAGCTATTTCTTAATTCATCTACTTGTTGAGATTTTCCTTTTTTAATAATGAAAAGGAAACTCAAATCTTCATAATTGGTGTCTAAAAACTCTTCAAGAATGAGAATAATTTGTTTAATGTCAGAATTAATTAGTTTTAAGCATATTTCATTTGATATTGATGAGTTAATTTCCTTTAAATTCTCATGAATCAATTTGGATAGATTTAACATTTTCCATAAACCCAATAAAGAATGAAAAAGCTTTTCTTTTTCTTTTTTTGATTCAAAATTATCAAGATGAAATACATCGAATGATATTTTGATATTTCCAACTTGATCCAAATAACCTAATATTTTTTCAGAAATCAATTGCTGATCAATTAGTTGAGCAATTAGCAAGTGTCTCTTTTTAATTTCTTCAAAACTTGAAGGAGGTGTGACTAGATTTCTTTTAAGAATGATCTCCCCCATTAATGTTCTTGTCGAATCCAATAAATGGAAAAGAGAAAAACTGGTATTCTTACGCTTTTCAGTATTAAGCCGAAAACAAGTATTGTTTGAGTAAATAACAGAAAAAAGATCTATTGTATTAGGATCAATAATACAATTCTTTTCGATATCGTTAAACCTGATATTAATAGAGGAAATATCAAAAACCAAAGATTTTTCAATCAAATAAGTGATTAAGCACCCCAATGAGGCAAAAAGTACCTGTTTATAGATAATTGAATCATATTTATAAATTTCATCTCCTATGTATTGAATGCCTTTTGATTCAGAGAAATCCTTCTTGGGTACTTTCTGAACACAACAGCCTTTCGACACACTTTCAGCAAATGAAATAATATCAATATTCTTTGAATCTACTATAAATATTGATGGAGCGTGAATTTCAATAACTTTTCTCAAGTTTGATCGAGAAATGCTATCTCGATAACAATATACTTCAATCGTTGGAGGATAATGATAAAACATAATTGAAGAAGTTAAATAAGCTTCTTTCTCATAAATACAGGCAATACAAAGAGATGGATCCACATCCATGATTTAATCTAAAAATCATTTTTAAGCATCAATTTACATTGTAAAGTGGTTTATGTTTCAATTGATGAAAGCTGATCCTGTTAATGAGATTTCCAGTACATTTCAGCAGAGTTTTTGTTTTAATGAAGTAATTCCGCCTCATGGAATATCTTTTGAAGAATGGATTCAATCTACTGCATATTTAGATTCATATCCATCTCAGTTTTCGTATTCATATGGAGGCTCTCGAGAAATCATGCCTTTCGAACATTATGGATTGTTTCTTTCCTTCTGTAATAGCAAAAAGGAATTGGCATCATTACGAAAATGCCTATTTCCGCTGTTTTGCAATTACGTTATCTTTCATAAAAAGGCAGATAATATCGAAGGGTTAAACAAATTCGTTAATTTTTACCGAAATTCAATACCTGAAGAGCAAAATAGTGATATTAATCAGTTTTTGGATGATGAAGATACTTATCAACGAATTGCCTGTCTTTTCGATACACAAAGATATATTGTTGAATGTAATAATGAAACATCTTTGGCATTGAATTTATTTCTAAACCAAACCAGTAACTCTCAACTCCGATACTTTTTCATTAATACAATCATATTGCAAGCCGAGGAATCACAAATGATTGGGCACGATCTTAAGTTTAATGTTCCTTCAAAGTATTCATCGCTATCAATATTGCATGGTAGTATTCCAAATGTTTCTTTTTGTGCATTATCTGATCAATCATCATCAATATTTTTGGCCCAGAAGAATAACAATGTAATTCATGTTGACACTTCCCAAAGACACTCAAAAAAGATATATTCTCATCCATGCTCAATCACTTCTTTGTCGGCATCATCAACAAACTCGGTTCTGTTAACTACTGACATTGGTGGCACAATGAACTTATGGTCAAAAGGCACTCTGATAGAATTAAGGCAGTCTCATTACCCAATTTGGTGTTCAACATTCGCGCCACAAGGTGGGGTATTTGCAATTGGAAGCGGTGATCATGTTGCCAGAGCATATGAGACAAATCATCAAAAACCAATTAGATTTTTTGTTGGCCATATGTCTGACGTTTCATCAATATCATTTCATCCTAATTGTTCGCTTGTGGGAACTTCATCAACAGACTCCTCAATCAGAATATGGGATGTGAGAGAATCAGATACAGTAAGGCTGTTTGTTGCTCAAAGTGAACACATTAAGGGGCCATTTTATTCTCATGATGGGAAATATTTTGCATTCTTTGATACTGCTATTAAAGTATGTGACATAGGAACGGGATCCATTGTTTCCACAATATCAATTCCTCAAACAACTGTTTTTTCTGTGTCTTTTTCTATTGATTCAAGCTTTCTTTTTGTCACAACCAACTCTGATATTTTGATGATAGAATGGAATTCTCAAAAAAATTCCATCCAAAAAATATGCTCGTTAACAGGTTCTGCAATATATAGTGTTATCAACAAGTCAAACCAGATTAAGGTTGTTACATCAGACGAAAACTAAAATTTATTTTATCGTTACAAATTCTTTCTTTAAAAGAAGCAAAACCATTAGACAACAATGAGATACTGGAAAAGGCTATTATGTCTTCCTTTGATGTATCTGATCAAGAGATGGAAAATTTAAAGAAACTGCTCTTTTTGATGAATATTTTTGAAGAAGACAAAATCTCGAGTTATTTATTTGATAAATTAATCGAAATCACTCATATATACTCAAAAAGGGCAATTTCTACGGAAATTACTTTATTGTTTCATTTTCTGTTTTCCCAAGCCGATAATTATCCCATCTTCTCCAGATTTCTTATTGAGAATGATGCTACAAATATCATATTGGATTTTATTCATGAGAGCAATGCCCAAAAACTTTTATCAGTATTATTATTCTATGATTCATCTCAAAAACATGTTTTTCAGATAGTATCCAACCCTCAACATAGAATAGGGGAGTTATTGGATGCTATTAGTCCGAATAATGCTGTACTGATACTATCATCATTAGCACATTACGGCGAAGAAGGCTTTATTTCGTGTCAAGGAACATTGTCAAGATTATTAGATAATTTTTCAACAGATATAATACATACATACTTTCCAGCTTTACGGTCTTTTATATCATATTCAGATAGTGCAGCACGCTTCATATTCTCACATGATGGTTTTCTCAAACTAGTTAATGAATTCATTCAAAGTGATTCTGAGTATTTGTATTGTATTATTGCACTATTCAGTGATTTCTTTTATCAGAAAACATCACTCCCTACACCAATTTCTTTTGATTTGGTATCCCAACTCATACTAAAATCTATATTTTCCGAAGATATTAACCAAATGAAAGCCTCATCCCAATTGATACACGACAGCATTCATCTCTTGCCAGATCTTCCCCTATTTTTAATAGAAAACGAAGTAGACCAAAAACTCTTCAGCGCGATTTCCGAAGATTATCCATTTCAATTAAAATCCGCAGCCCTCTCTGCACTGTGTTCCATGTTTTCAAACTCACATCACCACATTGATCATTACCTGCAAAACTATTTCATTGAGCTCCTGATCAATAATATTGAAATCATGTTCCAGTCAATCCCAGAAGACATATCCCAGGCTCTCCTAGCAGCACTCCAGTTTTCAAGTAACACCAACGATATTATAGATATAGTATTCAATTCAGAAATTCCTATCGTACTCCACAAATATATGCTTGAAAACTCAGCAAATAATCAGCCATATCAAACAATATTGCAAATACTAGCCTACGAAAACGAAACAAACACATAGATCGTAACAATGTTCGCTCATCTCTAGCCTATTTCTCTCTACCGCTTGATTCCTCCTTACAAAAGCTGTTTTAATAGAAAATTCAATCAAACCTCTTAACCGTTAGTTATTTTTGCTATGGCTCAAGATCGTCGCGCCGTTGTTAAGAACGTAGACATGTCTGATGAAATGCAAACTAAGGCAATTGACACAGCTACAGAAGCTCTTGATCGTTTTAACATTGAAAAAGATATTGCTTCCTATATTAAGAAGGAATTTGATAAAGCCTATAATCCAACATGGCACTGCGTTGTCGGAAGGTCTTTTGGTAGTTTTGTCACTCACGAAACAAAGCATTTCATTTACTTTTACATCGGTCAAGTCGCCGTGCAGTTATGGAAATGTGGTTAAACAATTCGACTTATTTTATCTTGTTTTCTTTTGATATAATGTCATTTATGGTGTTTCCAATATTCTTTGAGCTTGATGATATTATATGGAGCTTTTTGCCGGACATTTTTGCGATATATGGAAATCGAGAGATGGCATCTGGTTCTTGGATCAGGATAATGACAGCTCCCGGGTTCATGAAATGAGAATATTCGATATCATCACAATATTGCGCAATTAAAACGGATATGCACCTAAAACAAGCAATTTTTTCTGGCAATGATAATGGAATTACAAGGTTTGTGAAGTTGATCCTGTTAATTTTCAAGAATTCTTGAGTGATGTTCTTAATAGAGTCGTCAACATTACAATAGTTGACAGTGAAAGAGTTATTACACACCGAAAATGGAAACAATGATTTGGACAACGAGTTAACCAATGGCATATTAGGAAAATCATGTTCAGGCATCTTAAAAACCACTAAAGAGTCAGCCTTTATCCATCTTCCTTGTTGATATAATACTTGATGGACAGGAATACCTAATTGTCCCAGCATCGACTCAATCGAATTCAGCGGATATGAGGTAATTATTGTTCTATCTTTAATAATATCATTAGAAATGGAATGAATGATTGGAAAACTATTCAAATAAAAACTTTGCTCTTGAATACGAGGATAAAAAGGAAGGTATAATGCTGAATGAATATGCACCATTTTTTGGTCTTCTATTTTTTCACTATTTGAAGGTAATTCAGATAACCACCAATGACTAAGAGGATATGGTTGGTTCATTACAATGACTCTCATATCTGGTGATATAATTGCATTTTTTACAATTGAATAAAACATGGATGGATCAGAGAAGACGGAATTACATATTGATATAACTGAATCAGAGAATTCTCCATGCATTTCAATATTAAATATTGGCAAATCGTTGTTGGGAATGGGGATTATTGACCAATTCAAATCAGACCAATTAAAATGCTGAATCGAGGGGGGTTCAGGGCCAATATCTTGTATTACTTGTCCAAGAATATAAAATAGATATGTACAATAAAAAACAAGAGCAATGTTTAAGATGATCAGAGAATACTTCGTCAATTTGGGAATATAAAATGAGAAATACAATTAAAGAATAATTAATCCAGTTAAATATCAGGAAAACGAAAAAAGGACGAAATTTTAATCTTTAATCAGACTTTTATTGCTTTTCTTGTAATTCGCTAATGGGTTTAATTTGAATCTTATTATCTACTTGGAATTGCTGGATTTCTTTCGACTTCATTTCAGTCTTCTGCTTAAATGTTTCTACAACCTCTTTCAGATTCTCCAATTGGGATTTCAAAGCTGGTCTAGCTTCACCAATTGTTGTTTGTACAAGAATCTCACCAACAAGCCTATAGCATTTTCTATCATCAGCTAGTGTTGAAATCGTCTCTAAAACTCTTTCATGATGTTGCATATCTATCTCAAACTGAATATGTTTGGATTGAAGCTCTTTAAGCTCTTGGGTAAGTCTCCTGTATCTCTCTCCAATGGTCGAAGCCATTTCTACAATACGAACACAGTTATTCAATTATAGGTAATCTAGTTTACTTTAGAGTTGCTCCCAATAACATCTATCCATAGTATACCAGTCTTCACTGTCATGAATTCGGCTACTCGATTCTTATCATAACCAGGAGGAATCTTGTTTGGTCCCTTAAGTCTATTAAAGTTGCCATTAGGACCATATACAAGTATAATTGAGTTTTGTGGTAACTTCTGTTTGAGTTCCTGGAGGTAATTTTGATACATTCTACATATGCTAGACTCTATATCATCCATTATCTCACAGTTCGAAAGGGCATCATAATGAATAACATTGAATCCCGACGAAAATTGCTCTGTTTCCATTACTTGAGTATGTGTATCATAATCAGTATTGGTGAGTTTCATAATTATTGAATCTGAGAATTCACTGTATGGAACTCTAGCTGTTCTGGCAAACATTGAAATAGATGACTGTGTACGTAATAAATCGAATAAAAGGTCTGGGATTCTGTTTGATTGAATTTGGTTTATATTATTATTGCGCAATGCTACCTTAATGAGCCCTGCAACAGCTGCTGCATCCTCAATGCTATCATGGCCATTTGATCTAAATTGTGTTTTCATGTATTTACCCACAAGATGCGTCAAACTAGGTTTCTTATGACTAATAAATTCAGAATTGAACATCAGAGCCGTATCGATGCACCTACTATGAATTACTTTCAAAGCTCTCAAATCATTTTCCAGTGAATGCCCTGCAATGATGGTCTGTTTTGATGCAAATCTCTGAAGACATTTGTATGAGTCAGCTGCTGTCAATTTTGCATTGGAAATATCTTCAGATTTAATCCCAGAAAATTGAGTTCGTAAATCCTTGACTTCTCCCATTGGTGAGAAATACTCATTCAATAACAAATTCCCCTCATCATCCACAATAGATAATCGAGCAACTTCATCTCCATTTGATGTTTCAATCATCTCACAATCTATACATACTAATGGTTTCGTTTCTTCCGTTTTTTCTTCTAACATTTCATGAAAACCAGCAAGATCACTTTCTTCCAAAAATTTCATACCATATTTGTTGCAAGTAATAGACTCTAGTTTATATTTATGATCTGTTGGAAGCCTAATTGGGTATCCGTTATTCACCATATTGGGTTCATCAAGTAGCATAGCCTCAACATTAGGATAACTTACATTTTTATTGCTTTGAGAATTTCCTAAGAGACTTTTTATACCAGGGATTACAAATCCATCTTTATCATTTGCATCAACAATTATTGGAAACCCATTCTTGTTCATTTCAACAAAACTTGGCATGTTTTCCTGATTTTTATTCCATCTTGAAATATCAAGTCCATCAAATACTATTAAAAAAACATTTTTGGCCAATATTCTATGTTCCACTTCAAGAAATTGTGGCAAAACTGATTGTCCAAATAATGACTTAATTATATTCCTAATGGTAGATGGAGCAATAGAATTATTGCATTTTGGATCAAGTTTACTAGTAACTTTGGGTTCTGCGTCTGGAAATATTGAAAAGTATGTTAGACTCCCCTCTTTGGTTTTCATTGGCACTTTTCAATGTAAAACTGAAGATGTTGTCACTTTTAGGACGATTAAAAATCTACATTGTAGAATTAGTTTATAAATAATACTGATCTACTATTAAACATATGGTGGGGTGAATCGGCTCAGCTATTGTAGCATTTATCGGTGCTACAAACATGAGTTGCATCCTTGAAATATAACTTAAATATTATTCATGGTTTGGGGACCGCAGTTATGTATAACATCGATTCTGTTGGACTTGGCTTGAGAGTTATAATAATAAGGAATTCACTTTATTTTTGATTGAATTATCTGATTTTACCCAATGATATTTTCTCAAAATAAGTATATTTGGAACAATAAATCCTGTGATATTCACATTTCATTAAATCTTCCTCTTTTGTCCTTTACACCATCTGAGATTGTATGAACCCTCTGACAAAGTAAAAAATGTGGTAAAAATCTAATTCTCTTTGTAGTGAGTTTCTAGACTCTGGAAAACATAAAAAAAAAAATATTCAAAGAATAAAAACAAGTCAAACCAACATGTCATTTTTTCGATGTCAATCGATAGTGAGCCACCAGCCCTTAAGAAGGAAGCCATCTATGTATCCACACCAAAGGAGGAAAAAGGTTTTTACAAATGTCCTCCCCACTCAGAGCTGATGCGAATGAGTCCAGAAACCAAAAACTCTTTGAAGATGTTCAACTTGGAGGACTTGGAGGAGATGAGTGAGGAACAATTGAATGAGATGAAAAAAGTAGTCGCAAATCTCATGAGTGAAATCATAGGGAGATTCAAAGATGAGAAAAGATGCCCACCTGGAAATAGTGTTGAAATTGGACAATTACGTGTTGACTATTTAATGCTGTCTGAACTTCAGGATCCCATATCCAAGATATTGTTCAAGAGGAAGAACAAATATCCCGACACTACAACAGTCTGTGGGAAGCTTATTAAGGCAGCGATCTTGTTTCAAAACATGAAAGAAACCAATCAAATCAAGTATGAAGTTTTTTGCGATCAAATTAAGGAAGAATCGGATAAGGAATCAAAAGAAGAATATCAAATACATTTGGAAAGGACACAAAAAGATATTGAACGGTTAGATTCCTTAATTGATCAACTATTGGATATGAGTGAGGAGGTCATTACCCTCAAAGCATAAACAATCACTTTGATTTCTTAAGAATGTACTTGATAGGGTGGGGTAATACTATTTGATGTTAGTTCTTATTCAAAGAATTGAGCTCAATCATCTTTAACAGTGTTTGTTCAACTAATGAATATATATGTATCATCTTTGTATTGAAGTAAAAAAATTAATATTGTGATCATAAGCTTAAATGGTTCATTTCATCAGTCTATTGGTGATTGTACTTGTCAATGAAGAGAGATCAATAAAGATGATGAATTTTATATTCCAATAAAATCTAAACTATATTCATATACTCTGAACATAGTGTTACTCATCAAGTGTCTCACTCTTGATCATTCTCTTCTGAAAAAATATGTATCAACATCAAATGTATCTATTGCCACATAGAATCCCTTTTTAATTGTCTTCGTTGAAATGCAGATATGATATCCAGTTTAACGATATTTTGATCTCTTTCTTCACTTGCTCAAACAACAATGCATTCCTAGGGATGTTAAAATGACCCCATTTATCAATTTATTCAATTTTTGGGGTCATATTGGTTGGGGTTTTTGGGTCAAAGAAGTTAAGAAATAATTGAAGGGAATTCGATTTTTTGCCAAAACAGCAAACTTTTTCAGGTATTAAACTAATTTTCTAATGTTTATTTGGGGGTAATGTTCTCAAAAGTTCAGAATTGTTGGGGCAAAGTCTCTCAATTAGAGGGGTCACTAATTCTGAAGAAAACGATAATGAATTTATTAATAATAGATCTAAAAAGTATGTATTTCTCCATGATTATTGGATTTCAAAGATAAAAAATATAACAAAAAATTGTTGTATTTTAATGGTGAGTGGGGAGAGCATGCCAAAAAATCATCCAAAAATTGATTTTGTTATGTCAGAAACTTGACCCCCTTTTTTTAAAAAATGTCCCCAAAATTGATTTTTTATACCCCAATTAACATCCCTAGCATTCCATTTCATTTATACATATATTTCAATTCGGAAACATGAATTACCTTGATATCATTTGCGAACATTGTTCATAGTAAAGGTCCCATTATATATAGTGATTTACTCTATTTCAAACGATAAAATTCAAGGATCGTCATCATATTGAACAATTTTTCGAGAGAAAAGTGGAAAGCAAATAGACAATTATTACATCAAAGTAGCCAGTTTGTTTTTGTGAAGTCTATTCATTTTCAAGTAGATAAGAGTTGAAAACTCCTCATATGATTCATAATGGGAAAGAAAGCAAAGGACGTAAACAATTCAAGAAAATATTTGATTTAAATGATCCAAAGATAGGATTTTTCTATCTTAATCCTGAAGGTCCATACATGGTTAGTTTGCAATTTTTGAGCAAGTATTGGGAAATCACCGAATCATCAGTGAAACAATATTATAAGGCTGTTAATTTGAAAAAAACTTCGAAAAAAACATTAACATTGGAAGAAAAAATATTGTTTAAGCAAAAATTGGAATCCAATGGGCTTAAATGGGATAAAACGTGGACATTAAAATGTATCAATGAAGAAAATCCCTTTATCAGTTTAAATCAAAATATTTTTGATTATGGTTATTCTTATGATTTCGATTTTAATAATTGCTCTATTGATTCTAAAAGCTTCAATAATTCTGGTTATTAATCAAAATCATGCGAAAAACATAGAATGATGGTACAATGCTTTGATATGTATATTCCTCATTGATATTAAATATTTGTGTTTTTCATAAATCAAGAACCATTCGTATTTAATGAAATTACTGGAAAGAAAATAAGTTTTTGTATGAAACCCTAATCAAGATTTAGATATTTTGGAAATACCTGATAATACTCAATGAGATTTTTCGAATTGTAAAAATATATTCACAAATGATTAATAAATCTTGGCTAATAACATCATTCAAATTGACTCTAGTTAGCATCTTGATTCAATTTGTTGAAATCAGCTTTATCATCAATCACATCTTTCTTGAGGCAATATGCAAAGGAACAAAACAGTATTCAACCAGTTTATCATTAAACCTAGAAAAATGATTCCTCAAAACCATTTAATTTATCCTAATTCTTGTTTAAAGTCTTAACATCTTTGATCTGTTCTCAAAATATTGGCCAAATTATTAATTCCTTCACAAAAATGGATTGTTATCTTTAAATAAGAAAGGCTCTCTTGAACAATTGTTTAATCAAAGCCTGATTTAATTATTATTCGATCAAGAATTTACCAAAAATCCAAGAGAAAACAATCAAACCACATGTTTTAATTTATCTCCATAAACTCAAAAATAAATTCCTATGTAATTTGATTTGGTTAAAATTCTAAAAAAAATGAATGTGTGTTTAGATTTTTGATAGAAATTATATTCTACAATCACCTTCGGCTCCATTTTTCTTTAAAAATTTGGCGACTTCACCTTGAAAATTTTTTCTTGCTAGTAATAAAGGTGTATTTCCTTCATTGTTTTTTGCATTTACATCGGCATTTTGGAATACCAGATACTTAACAACAGCAAGGTAGCCATTCATGGAGGCATAATGAAGGGGAGTACAATTAAATATCAGTACTCAACAATATCATTTTTTGCATTTATATCAACTTTTTGATTCACTAGATATTCAACAACAGAAAGATGGGCATTAGCAGCAGCATAATGAAGAGGAGTATTTCCATCTTGGTTTTTTGCATTTATATCAGCTTTTTGATTAACTAGATATTCAACAATACTAAGATGACCTTTATTAGCAGCCAGATGAAGAGGAGATTTACCAAATATTATGGAAAACAACAAGTTGTGTTTTTGCGTCTAAATGGGCTTTTTGATTCACTAAATATTCAACAACCTGCAGATGACCATACCCAGAAGCCATATGAAGTGGTGTTTGATCAAATACAATACCATATTATCATTATCTTTAGCATTTATATTAGCATTTTGATTAATAAGAAACTCAACAATATTAAGATGACCAAATTGAGCAGCAAAATGAAGAGGAGTTTGATTAAATATATAAAATCAACTTGGCCATTTTTTGCATTTATATCAGCTTTAAGATCAACTAGATATTTAACTACATTAAGATGACCATATCTTGACGAGAAATGAAGGGATGTTGAATATTTCATTGATATTCCATCATATGATTCCTTTTGATACTTTTCTTTGGTATAAGTTCCATTCTCTAAAAGAAAAACTATACTAGGGAGCTTTCCTTTAGCAGATGCAACAAAGATATTGTTTTCAAAATCTGGTTCTTTTGAAGTTTTCCATTTTTTAATCATTTCATTATCCTTTTGTTTTTTCATGTCTTCCACTTCCTTCCTCTGTTTTTCTATTTCTTCTTTCCTCTTTTTTTCTATTTTTTCTTTCCTCTTTTTTTCTATTTCTTCCTTCCTCCGTTTTTCTAACTCTTCCACCCTCTGTTTTTCCAACTCTTCCTTTCTCTTTTTTTCTAATTCATTCTCTTTTATTTTTTCTAACCCTTCTTTCATTTCTTTTTCAATTCTAATTGTTTCTTTCTCTATCTCTTCTAGGATCCTTTTTTGTTCTTGTTCTTCTTGTAGTTTCTTTGCTTCCTCGTCTATCTTCTTCTTGTCTTGTAGTATTAGTTGTTGTTTTTCTTTAGCCAATCTAATTTTTCTTTCAATCTCAGATTCCTCATTTTTTGAGATAGATTGATTTTCTGTTACAAATCTATTTGGGTAGCTACCTGAAAGAATTTGTTTCTGGTCATTAATGATTACTTCCTGGTTTGAAATCCCTAGATCAGGAATACTTCCAGATAAATGGGGGATTGATGATGTGAGCTTTTCGGTTTCAATTGTTGAAATTCATTTTAGATAACAATTCTGCTTCATTCAGGAATTCTTGCAAGACTTGTTCTTCTCCTCCTAATAGGGTCTTTTTAACAGCTACCTTTCCAAGAGTTTTTGACTCTGCTAAATGAACTTCTCCGCATCCTCCTTTGCCCAAAACTCGTAGAAATGTCAAGTCTTCTTGAGGGATCCTAATCATGATATGAGACCAACAGTTAATGGCAAATTTTGCTAATTTGACTATTTTACATTAAAACACTCAGGCTTCTAATGAAAATCAGGATGTTAATTGGGGTATAAAGATTCAATTTTAAATATCATTGAATGATTGTTTTTGAATTCTCTCCCAACTCGCCAAATAATCCAACAATTACATCTTTTATCCCCCAAAACCCATTCAAAATCACCCCAAATTATGAGGATCACTATAATATTGTGATTGTCATCTATTCGAAATAACTAGTTGGTCTTTCTTTAATGGTTAATAGTGTATGAGAAAATTTGATTATTTTCTCTATTCAAAGGTTTTTTGTATCTTTCTTTTATCTTCTGTTCCCGTTGGTTTGAAGTTTGATCATTTCCATCATTATTGTGATAGTATTCAAAATGTCCATGCCAAAATGTGACTTGTACCCAGTTTTGTTACGAAAATTTCGAATAATGAGAATATAAAATTATATAGAAATCAGTTGATAATCTTTAAAACAATTCATTGAATGAATTAATACCCATTTCTTTCATGGTCATTTTTGTAATGAGATGGTAATCAGTTTGGAATAGAGATATTTTTTTTGGCTATTCTCTGGGATAACAATTCCTCAATGTTCCTAAAATGGAAAAGATAGATAATTTATACTGTTGACATAAATATATATACCTAAAGACACAGAAATAGTGTATGGGTGATTGAATATGCAAAAATTATTATAATATCTTTCTGATTGGAATACTTCACTGAACATCTTGAATCATCATATGTCCTTGGAAATGTTCTTTCTAAAGTCATTAATACTGTTTCTTCATATGTTCTGGAAAAAGTGTTTTTAAGACTTGGGGATAATGTTGATTGATGAGTTCTAATTGGAGTCTGTTGAAGACTATTATCATCTGAAACACAATTATGGGTACCAAAAAATTGAAATATATAAGTTGGATTCTTTGTTATTGAATTATTGTTACCTGTTGATGTCATTCCATCATGAGAAATGAAACAATGAGATAATTCGAATGAAGATAAAAATGAAAAAAGAGTATTTTGATTCATATCAAAAATGCAATAAAGGATTTTGATTGCCCCTCCAACTACACGAATCACTCCATAATCTTGGGGGCTATTGTTATGAACTATGTTTGAGTTTGACATTGTTCCTGAATTTGAGAGGAAAAAAATACAAATTCCATATGAAGCAATATTGTCTGAAAAAGTACAGAATGTACTCTGGAAAGTTATTGGACTCTCAAATGCTGATCCTGATCCTTGATACACATTGTTCATTGAACTATTTGTTTTTTCATATCTTTGATTTCCTGACTCCATATTAACAAGGTAAATGCCAATCCCATGTATTGAACATGTTGAAAGAGAGAGATACTCAAGAGTATTATTATTTAATGCTTTCAAAAAGGCAAAAACACCATAATTCGATGCCGAACACATGAAACCGCATACCATCTTTAAGACGGAATCCGATGATAGGAAATAAATGGCTCCTCCTCGATATGAAGCTTTACAATTATTAAAAACTGAATAGGAAATCATCAAATTATATGCACCACCATCAACAAGTATTACACCTCCGCTACCAGTGTATTCAGAGAGTCTTGAAAAAACACAATTTGATATATCGATATTCATATCAGTATATGATCTGCCGTTGTCTATGCTTGAATTAATACATTGAGATAGTAATACCCCATTTTTACACGATATTCTTCCAAAATAGATAATTCCCCCATAAATTTGTAGAAAATGATGACATAAAATTGAAAATACCACTTTAGCACAGTTTTTAAAGATCATTGCTTTCATTTATATTTTCCAAATTGAGAGAAAATAATTCTGAAAAACGTTGAATTGAATTAAATGGTTACAGTACCAACAAACATAGATTGACATTTTATGAAGCATCCCTAGACAATACTAAAAGAAAAAGCATAATCATTCAAAACAGATTGCCAAACACCAAACTCTTAGAAAAAGATTCACTTTTATCATCCTTTGCCTCGTGATTGGAGGGCTCGAAAAAAACCTTGAATGCCTTAAAAATATCGATTCTCATGATAATGGTTGAAAAACTCCAGCTAATGAGAAAGCTAGATAGTCAAAGAACCTGAAAAAGTGCAATAGAAGTAATTGAAAACAATTTTCACAGTTGGATAAATCCATTTCAATGCTACGGTTCAGTCTTTTGATACATGTCCATTAACGAGTCCCTTCTATCTGAAATGACAGACGAAACGGAATCCTTAGAAAAAAATCAGCAGGATTTAGCCCTAGGATCAAAGAAACCAATTCAAACGCTTTTTGGTCTTTCTTTAGGGCCATTTGTCACAAATTTGGTAAATAGCGCATATGGTTTCATAGAAACGTTCTATTTCTCGAAAGCATTTGGTGATTCAAGTTTGGCTGTTTTGGGAGCAGTTTTTCCGATGGCGATTATTACTGGCCTTTTGCCACCTTATTTAATAGCAGGTTATGGTGTTCAACTTGGTTATCTTTTTGGACAAAATAGATCTAGAGATGTTGCCCAGCTGTACGTCGACCATTTGAGAATTGCTATTCTGATTAGTGTTTTTTTTGCTGTAATGGTTTTTTTTGCAACCGAACCATTATGTATATTATTAGGTGCATCACCAGAACTAGCTAAGAAAGGAAAAGAGTATTATGCTCCATTTGGTTATGGCTCAATATTCTCGTTAATTATGCAACTCACATGCAATTTATACCTGACTTTGGGGAAAACTAATGTTTATGGAGCTGCACAATTTGGTTATGCTCTTATGAATCAAGGGATAGTTGCTCCAATCATGTTATTCGTTCTTAAAACGCCAATTTGGGGATCTCAACTTTCAACAGCTATTACTAATGCGATTTTTGCCTTAGTACTCACCATCCCGATTTTTTCGAAAAAATCTGATTACCAACCATCATTGGGAATGTTTTTTAAACCATTTCTTCCTGAAACGCGAAAAGCTTTTATTATTGGAATTCCAACTTTGTTAGATGTTATGGCTAGATTATGTACTCCTCTTTTAGTCCAAGCATATCTTTTTTCATCAGCCCAAAGAAAAGGCAATTATAATGAAGTTTTAATGATATGGGGTGTAAATAACAAAATCCAAATTGCTGTAATGTTGCTTTCATATACATTCACAGCCAGCTATATTCCAAGTGCCTCTTATGCTCTGGGAGCCAACAACGGAATCAGAATGCTCAGATTGACATATCATTCAATATGGATATCTTGCGCGTGCACAATCATTACAGCAGGGACTTTCATTGTTTTTGTCAGACAGATATCTTCTATATGGTCCAAAGATTCTCTTTTTTTAAATGCCGCATCAGAAATACTCCCAGTATTTCATTATACGATCTGGCTCCAAGGATTTCAGACTATTGCCCAAACAATGGTTATAGTAATGCAACTCCCAATCAGAGCATCCATAATGAGCGTTTTTTCTTATGGCATTCCAATCCTTTTATTCTCAACTCTCATGTATAAGATCAAGAATAATAGCCCAGCATACATAATATATGCATACAACCTTACCGACATATGGTCAACCTTTTTCAGTTTTCTCTGTATTATCAATCCAATAAAGCTAAAGCTAAATGGTGCAAATGCGAGAGAAATCTTTAAGAATGATTAAAAAAATGTTGTTTCTTTTTTACTAACAAAAACTTCAACGATCATTAATGTCTAATCAGTTTTCTTCGGGCTTATTCGACTGCACAAATGATTTGTCTCTATGTTTAAGGGGGTGTTTTTGTTACCCTTGCCTCATTGGTGAGAATATGTCAACTTTAAGTATGTTTATTTTCTAATTATCAGTGAATGAAGATTTCCGGTGCTTATGTATTTTTTGTTTCTAACTTCAGATGGTTTTTGTTGTCCCTCTCCTTTTTGGACCAGGAGATTAATGAGAATGAAATACAATATTGAGCCTGATGAAAAAGGCGATTGCATTGCTTACACATTTTGTGCGCCTTGCGCAGCTTGCCAAGACTATAGAGAACTGAAAACTCGCTTATCCTTATAAATAAATCATTTTTTAAAATAATATCACACTATTTTGAACATTGCATTCTGGTAGATGCAATGGTTAGTGGAGCATCAACAACTGGGATTGATGAGGCATCATAGTGACCTCGAGCCGCATTTGTATTTTGATTTACCACAAATAATGTATTTGGCTTTGATTGCAAATCTGGATCAATTCCAACTCCAGACATGTATTTGTTAAGCATTACCTTAAGCTTGGCATTCTTTTCACTCAGTTGGTTCTTCTCCCTCTGCAAAGATAATGATTCAAGAAGGACTCTGTTATATCTTCGGTAGAATTTGTCAAATAATTCGCTTTCGTTAACAAACTTACTGTCCCCTTTAAGTTGGAACTTGAATTGTTTCATCTGTCTTTCAATCTCTGGGCTTGTTTCAGTTATTGATGTGGGAAAAGGCAGTACTTGTTCTCTTTCGGTTTCAAGCTTCCGTGTCATTTCTGAATACTTCAATATCTTTTCGGCAAGGCCAAGTCTTTTTGTAAGTTCGCTAATTGAATCCTCAAATGCCACAGATAATTCAGCCAGCTTTCTGGCTTCGTTCGTCCTGAACTGGGCCATAATATCTTTAAGTTCACGGAAGTGAAGGCTTAGATTCTCTTTCTCCTGTCTGAGCCTATCATTCTCTTCTTTTGATTCTCTGGAGTTGTTTTTAATCTTTCTCCTCCAATGAGCAATTTCTTGTGTTTTCTTGATTATGGTTTGCTCATTGGTTTTCATTTCTTTCTGTCGTCTCTTATGTTCATCAAAGAGCTGATGAAACTGTTGCATTTTACCTTCACTCTTTCTCTTAAAATCTTCATTTGCTAGTCTCATAGCAGAATCGACAGCTGCAATTTGCTCCATTAAGTGAGTTTGAAGAGCAGATTTGGCTTCTTGGTCTTTAAGCTTAAGGTTGTCAGTCTCAATTCGGTATTTTTTCTCAAGACTTGCCTTAGCTTGAGAGTATTCATGAGTGATAGCCCCAGTAACATCTCTTATTTCAGCTACATGCTCCTGGAATGACTTAATTGTTTTAATTCTGTCGTTTTCAAATTCATCCACAACTTTATTGAGCTGATTCTCCCATTTTTCGTACTCTTTATCCAGTATTCGGTTAGTTAAATCAACAAAATCCTCAAGATTCTTTTTATGTGCTCTCATCGAAAATTGGTACTGTTTCTCACCGTTTACAAGCCATCCATAAAGCCTTTCTACAACAGCATCACACCTATCCAATTGTTTCAAGAAATTAGCACGTATACTATCGATTTTCCACTGCTGTGCTTTCAAATACTCATTTTCCATGATTTCACGCCATTTTTTATCTACTGCTTCGTTATCAAGCTTTTCATGCTGCTTAAACTCGCTAAACCTACTGCTAATTCGCTCAATAAGGTGCTGTTTCTTCAAATCCATCCAAAAAATGTACGTTTATAATTAGAACAATTTACTCTCCCCCTTCATGATTCTATCTTCGAATGCCAGGGCAGCAGGAACAAGACCTTGAACTTCTCCAAGCGCCAACTCAAAGGCCCCAGCAGCAATCCTCACCCTGACCTGGTCGTCTTTGCATATTGATGTGATATGCCTCACCAAATCAACAACTCTCTGTACCTGGTCTGAGTCCGACATACCAATGGCAAACCGAAATTTTGTAAATCTGTAACGAATTAGAAATGTCTGATATACTGCAAATCCTTCAGGACGAAAAGCTAATAGGGATTCAGTGGGATAAAGTTCATATGCAACGAGTTCTTGTCGAAGTTTTAACTTTGTTTCAAAACCAATCAAAGCGGATTTCTGAATTGGAAGGCAAACTTGAGAGTACAGTGAATAAAGGGGCAATTGAGGATGTTAGTGTTGTTATTGATAAACATATACAAAAATATAATAGTGATTTATATGATGTAAAAAAGCTGATTGAGGCAAATCACAAAGATAGTATTAATAGTGTTGAAGAACTCAAAGAATGGACAGAAACATCAAATCTAGGTATTATTGCTGAAGCAAGAAGGCTAATTACTAATGAAATAGAAAATTTGCCTAAAGCTAAGCCTTCGACACCAGGCCCGGACCCGAATATGCAGAATCGCATTGAAAGTATCGAGAAAACACTGGATGGTGTTAGACTTGAAGTTGAATCTCACCAATATGCAAAGGCAAACAAGTCTAAAGCAAAAGAAGAATTAACATCAGTGAAAATTGCGACTTTAGAAACCAGAATTGAAAATATGGAGAGAAGAATCAGCAATTATCCCGAATTGGAGTCTGATTTGAACACTTTAATCCTTCAATTTCCTGCTGTAACAAAAAGGTTAGAAAGGAAAGTGAATGATTGTATAGCTGCTGTTGAAGGTGCACCTGGACTTGCCAAGCTTCCGATTACCCCAGTGCCAGTATCCAACATACCTGATTTGAAACCAGTTGTAATAGAGAATATCAAGAAGCCTGAACATGATAATGAGAAAAATCAAACAAAAGAAAATGAATTATCCAAAAACACTAACACAAAATCATCTCCAAAGGTGATTACCGAAGCATTTGAACCTGTTTTTCCAAAAATACCATCTCCTGAAATTTCAACTGTATTACCCGAGTTGGATCCTGCTACAATTCCTCAAACATTAACCCCTCCACCTGAAAAAGTCACAGAAGATAAGAAAACTATCACTCCTCCGATTTCTTCATACCCATCAATAAAATCATCAAAAGAACTTGAGAAGAATTCCAGCTCAACATTTAGCATAACCACACTGCCAACTGAACCAGTTGTTCAAGTAATTGAAACCCATACATATAAAACCGAACTTTCATCATCTATGAGAGTAGTAAGTGAAATAGAATGGATAAAGTCCATGATTCAGCAACATCATGATGCAATTAGGCAAGTACAGCAGAGCATTCGTGGCCAACAAGATAATTTTGATACAATTACTGAAAATGTAATGCGAATCAATACAACACATAATCAAAGAATTGCACAACTCGCACAACAACAGCTCCAACAGCATTCTGATAATGAATCAATGAGGAAACAAATTCTTGATCAAATGAACTCACTACAGCAAAGAGTGTTAACCCTTTCAACTGTTAAACCAGTTGAAACAATTCCTGTTCATGCACATCCCACCCCATCTCCTTCGTTATCATCAAGGGGCAAACAGCTTTCTCCAAAAACATCATCTAGAAAGAAACCAGAATCTCTACCACCTCTTAATAATAAAGTACAGCAGTCAACCACTACAGATGAAACAGTTCAAGCCAAAAAGGATACTGAAAGAAAATCCACTCGTAAAAAATCCGAAAGAAAGAATCCTGAAGAAGAAGAGGAGGAAGCTATACCAGAACCAGAATCTCCTAAACCAAGAAAGAAGTTCACCTTTACAATGTCTCACTTTACTGCTAATGTCAAAGAAGAGCCGGTTCCTGTAATGGTAACTCAGATACATCAATCAACATCAAATATGAATGTGTTTTCTCACATTGATTTATTTACATCAAATCCGCCTCGGCCGCAAATTAAACAACCAATACGAGCAACCCAAAATTCTGACACATCAACAGGTGATGGAATGGAGAATCTTCCTTCTCCTCCTCCTTCAATAAAGGAGCGAAATAAGCAAACAATTATCATTGAAGGCCAAAGGATCCGCATTCCAAACTCCCAAAATCAAAGACCTCAGTCATCTCTTGAGCCAGAATCCATTCAAATACCTGAAGGAATGCTCGAAGATAGAGTTGTTGAAGTTGCGAGAAAAGTTATGAAGTCTTTATCAGGCACATTGCAGGACGATTTGAATGTTAAAGCAGAGGGAATGCAGAAGAATGTTGATAAGGTTATCACACTCATAGATGGGAAAATTGATAGAGAATTTGTTGAACGAATGTTCAATAAATTCCGAGTTATGCTCAATGAGATGAATGATAAGATCGATAATCTTCAATGCTCTTTCCTAAATTGGATAACTAGAGATGAGCTTGAAATTGTCCTTCAGAAATTCCTTGGAATGCTTGTGGAAGCAAATGATGCGGCAGCCACAAAACAGAAGTTTAATTGTTTACTATGCGGAAAACCACGTTCTCACTTGAATGGTATGATTGATCTTGAAAAGCCACTTCTTGAAACATCTCAGAAACCAAGAATAAGGTCTTCTGTCAATACATCTTTAAAGAAGCCAAGGAAGACTAGTGATGGACCCCTAGAAGTGTAAATCAAAATGGATTGTTCTTTCTCGCCATTAGTGACTCTTCCTCCACAAGAAGAAGTTGCATATTGTTCTAAAATCTCTAATTGTATAATGGATATAGTTAATAATTGTACTATTTGTAACTCTTTACAGATGATACCTCTGATTAATAATTTGATCAACGAGTTTAATGATAAAACGAAATTATGTACAAATATTTTCCTTGGAGAAGCATTTCAAGATTTTTGTCGGATATCACTGGATATTATTGAGCTTTTTCCTTTGATATGTAAGCTAATTGCAAAAATAATTTGTTTTACTGATAATTATTCTAAAGAAATCAAATACGATCTCTTGGAATCCGTTTTGCGTAATCTATCCATTATTAATCCTTTAGAAAGTCAATACCCAATTATCATTCTGGCTAATATTGCTGCAGAAACAAAAGAAGAAGAGAGATTCGATTTATTCATTAATGAATTAGCGACTATAATGAATTGCATTAAAAGCAGGCCAACAAATTTTTCGGATTTGATTCTATTGAAAAATATTATTTGTGCTGTTAACTTGACCTATTCTCCAATAGAGAATGAACTTATATTCTTCCTATTAGAAACAGTAGGAAAACTGGATCCTGTTGTTTCCTACCCGGCTGTATGTGTTCTTATTGCATACCTTAGGGCCCGTTACATACATGCCCAAGGGGTAGTAATTGGTTATGGAACCCAAAACATACTCACGACAATTGATACAGTTATTTCTTCAACATCAAATGATTTAATATCGGCAATATTAGAGTTGTTATCAATCTTTGTTTATAATACCCCAAATGAAGATGATAGGAGATCAGTTATTTTAGAGTGTTTTGATCTTCACACATTAATCCCGCTTGCTTCTCATGATGACAGTGATATTCGGTTTTCTTGTTTGAAATTCATTAAGTGTATGGCATATAATTTTGCTGCAGTTCTAATCGAGTATAATATAATATCTGTATTAAGAGATAGAATAGATAACGAGGATAATTATAAAAATAGAATCGAATCAATTATTGCTCTGTCTTTGATGTTTTCGAAATATGACTCTACATCTTTCCAAATTGATATTCAATTGGATTTAGCTGAGTTTTTACTAAATTATCTGAAGGATGAAGAGTCTGAGATTGCTCAATATCTTATTGTTCAGACTCTCTACTATATTTATTTGAATTCTAGTACCACAGGGAAATATGAAGAGTATGAAAGAATATTTGCAGAGAATGATGGCGATGAAACATTTGAAAAATTGGAATCGAACAATAATGAAATGGTTCTGAGCGCTCTTGACTCATACCATGGAATCGGCTCATTATCAAGCATATCAGTAAATATGATCCTATTGAAAGAGAGCCTAGAACAAAAAAGAATTGAACTCGAAAACGAAGGAATAATAATAAAAGAATAAAGAATTAAACACAAATATTTATACAATTTGGGTAGCAAACGTTTCCTCTGGTTTACACATCATCAAACACATGAAGATATTAGCTACAATTGCTATAATGGCCAGTATAGATCCAATTGCAATAATCCCAACAGAAACTTTATCCCATGTTAGCAGAGGAATTGGGGAGTTAGTTATAATTGGAGTCATTGCAATCGTATAAACAGGAGTAGATGGAACTGGAGTATCGTAAGGAGTGAGTAATGGAGTAATCTCTGGGGTATTTTCAAGGGTTTTGAATGGTGTAAACATTAGAGAAAATGTAGGAACATTGGTGAAATCAGGAGTAATATGTGGAGTTATTGTGTATGATAATGTTGGGTGATATGTTTGTTCATTGGTTGGGTATAGAGTAAAACCAGGAGTTACTATTGGAGTTGGACCATATGAAGCCATTGGAGTTCTAATGGGGGAATAATGAGGGGTTGAAACTAATGTTCGGGATACCGTTGGATTTATGGTGACCCTTGGAGTTGATGCAAGTGTTAGAGATAGTGTAGGATTAGGAGTGATTCTTGGTGTGAATGATAGAGTTCTCTGTGGAGTGTATTTTGGAGTAGCAATAATGGTTCGTGATATTGATGGAGAGGGTGATCTGGATGCTGTTGGTGTAAAAGTTTGAGTTGCTGGTTTCATAACGCTTTCTTGAACAGAGTTATATACATTATTATACTCGTCAGCTGTAGATCCTACTATCATGAAAGACTGAGATGAATCTGCAAAATAGAATCTACAAAACTCAACACTGACTGGATTAAAATTCAGGTTCATATAAAAGCCATTTCCCTCGACTAATGCTGTAGTTGATAAATGAAAAAGACAGCTAGTTACATACTCAGTATGCCCCCCATTAATATCTTCATGATACAATCCTCCTCCTCTATTATTAGCAGTACAGTTTCGAAACTCGCATCTAAAACAATCCATTTGTCCACCTTCTTGGTTCACTGCTCCCCCATTTTTACCATAACATATCGTAAAACGACATGAATTTATCAATAAATAGGACCCTGTTGATTTAATTGCTCCACCATCAATACCAATGCTTCCACAAATTGAAAAATTACAAGAATATGCTCTTAAAGGCTTCGCTGTTAATATGGCTCCATTATTGCAATTAGTAAATGATACTAATAATAAGTATGTTCCTTCATAGGTATCATTTGTGGGGAAAGTGCTTCTATATATGGACAAAGCGCTATTTTTAAGACTCCACTCGGTCCAACTCACTTTATTTACAACAATAGTTTTCTGTAAAAAACAAGAGAATGATGATAACTTAAACTTGTTTATGGAATTAGATGTTGAAACCATCAAACTTGAAAAAAAGTATGAAAATCTCGAATTGAAGCACGAAAAACTATTGTATTTATTATTGACATGAAAAAATGGAGATTTATCTAAACTAGATGATAAAACGAGCCGAGAAAATGTTGAGTTGATTTTCATTTTTTAAACGGCCACATAAAAAAACTGGGTCTGTTGAGAACAGGTATTATTAGTTGATGAAGATTGGTATCTATGCCAATTTCTAGTAATGATTTTTTCCGCCATTTGCCCAAAAGCTCATCTGTTATGAGATAACAAAACGGGTTCACTGATTAGTATTACTCTATCAAGGTTGGATATACTAATCCTGAGTGGTATTGATGAATGCTGCTATATGTGCATCTAAGATTTGTATTTTTAGAACAGAAATTCGATTTAAATCCCATAAGTGAATCAAGTCTTTGATTATCTTCGGAGAAAGCAGTATATCATTTGAGATAAAATATAGTTTAAATCTTTTTACCTAACAAAAATGCCATCCTGTTTGGAGATCCAACTCAACCAGTTGGGTATTTTGGCTTTCCCATTCCCTAACAAAGCCGAAATCCATTATAATTTTTTAGCAATGTCAATCTTAGTGTTATTGAATATCTAGTAAATGCCTATGATAAAACTATTAAGCTTAAATAAATAATATGTGTATCGCTGAATTTCTAGTTAATCAAAATACTGTAATGGATGGTTTTCGCTTTCTAAAGAACCTAAATAAGAACAAAGTATTTTGCAACTACTCATGACTAAAAAACCTTTTTTGCATTGAGGAGATAGTGCTTTAAAAGAGAAATAGTATATGAGCTGCATTTTCCTAGATCGCAATTAATAATTCCGGAATGGTGAGGGGATAATCCCTCATATTTCATTAGGATCGAGGCAATAGAGTAATTGTCTTCATCTGATGTGAGTAAAGAAAACTGATCCTCGATAAACTTCAAATCCACAGATTCTTCCTGCAAAAACTTGTTATCACTCACAATATTTCTTCCAGATTGGGAGAATCGAGGCTGGTATCTATAAATTCGCTCATATGAATAAGCATCATCTGGAATTTGCTGCTTAATTGACCTAAGTGATAAAATTAAATAGTCAAGAGATGATATGCATCCCCTTGAATCTCCAGACAGATAAGGTTTCATTGCATTTTGAAACAAATCCAAAAAATGGGCGAGACATAATGAAATCTCAGAATCGACACCAAAATATTCAATAATATCATTACAAGTTGATGAAAAATCGGAATAAAACTCATCAAATGAACTAACACAATTATTATATAATCCATCTTTTATTTTGAAAAAACGAATCCCCAAACTAAAAGAAGGCAGTTCAAGAAGGTAATTTACAACAGCTATTCCAATCGGAGAAGTAAAAACATCATCCATTCTTTTGATGACATTTACCCAAAAATCAAATTCCATTTTTTAGGAAAAACAGAGATTAAACTAAGGGTGTTAAATATATTCACTTATTTAATGAATTAATCGGTTGAGTTCAAACAAAGACGATTATTTAAAAATAAGATTATTTTGGGTGCAAGACAATATCCCTCTATGAATAAACCAAGGGGTTATTTCCATTTTACGATAGACAACTTTTTGTTAAGTTTATTGGAATAGTTTTTCAGTAATTTAAAAATCAGTTGATGAAAAACCAAATGATTCATCATCATATACTCTTCTGCGTGAAGCGCTCTCTTGATTATTTGCCTGGATTTTTCAATAGGGATTAGCTTTTTTTGGTCTTCCTATCTTTTTCCCAATGTTTTCCTTGCTTTGAGGACAATAGGGAAGAGAAAGACCATATTTTTCTAGTATTCCATTCAGCTCTTTTTCAACCCCTTCGTAATCACTCAAATATGCAGCCCTTCTTGACATTTCTTTTCTAAATATGGAGCAATTTGTTATATTTTAAGATGTTTGTTTTAACAATTGCCTTAAATGGTTTTGGCGAATCTCAATAAAGATTCTCTTTCATACTGACGATTTGGGAATGCAATATGATTTCCATCAATGAAACAGGGAAATCATCACAAATACTGCTATATAGAGCAATAATATGTGAACTAGGATATCCATTTTTGTCTGATTTCATACATAATTCGATAATCGATTTCATCACTAATATATTGGGAAAGACATGGTAAAGGAATTTTCATGTTTTCGATTTGTTTTCTCCTTTTGATATATGTTTTTGAAAATAAAGCCAAATATAGTTATTTATTGAATCTTTTTGGGATTATTTGAATCCAAGTTGATTTACCAAAGCTTTTAGGTGAATTATTAATGATTCCGAATCATTATATGACAAAGAAGACAAATATTATGGTGAAAAACTAGCATCATCTTGTATATTTTATTGCTAAACAATAAACCTAACAAAAAGTTGTCTATCGTTAGAGGGAATAAACCATCTGGTATATTCATAGAGGGATATTGGCATAGACCCTTTAAAAACACCGAAAAATGATTTACTCTATAATGATTATTGTTGTTTATTCCTTAAAAACTGCATACCATTGTTTGTAGACGGCTGATATCACACCAACAATACTTTTATGGATCTTATTTGTAATAACCACATCATCATCAAGTACAGATCCGTCACAGAGAAGAGTGTCACCAACTTTACCTTCTTTGAAGTATGATCGGGTAACTAAAAAGTCACCATGTGTGGCAAAATCAATGGTTGGTTCATTAATTACATGAGCAGTAACCAGAGAACCCGAATGTGAATCGCAAACTCCAGGTTTGAAAGATGTAGTCACAATACCAGCATATACACCAACTCTTTCCGAGGTAACTATTGGAACACAGTTGATTGTTTTAGTAGGATCATCAGACTCCATTTTCTTTTCATCATTCTTAACAAATTTTTTCGTTTTGTTGTCAAAAAATGCAGTCTCACCTGTGAAATATACAGGAATTCCAGGAGTTATTTGATCACTAATATTCTTCATGTTTTCATCAACACAAATAGTATTGTGAACTACAGTCTGACTAACTTTTGTTCCCAAATAAACTCTTCCATTATAATCTGAAGTGCTATCATCTGGCAAATGAAAATCAATGTATCTCCCAATTTCCATAACCCCATCAATATTAACAATTGGAACAAATGGGTAGTCAGTACTTTTAACAGGTGGAACTAAAGTCCCACATCTACCAGCTCTCAACTTGCTAAAGTGATTCCTTTCTATTTCGCTAGTAGCAACCATATTTGACGAATTACCAAGAGCAACAAACATTCGATTACCATAACATATTGTCAACCAAGGACCTTGCGTCAACTTACGGGGCTCCCAATTTATGCCATTTTCACTGATATAATAGCTGAAAGAACCATAATCTGGAGTATCTAACAATCCAACCAGAACAAACAACGATTTTTTGGTGATTGGATCCTCTCCAAAACAAACATCACGTGTTTTCATAAAACCAAATAAGAAACATCCATGATACCAATCAATACCATTGTAACTATAAAATGTTCTGGGATTTATATCATCACTAAGAGCAACAAATCTATTATTACCATAGCAAACACATCCCACAGATTTAATACTAGGATCACCACTAGTTGCAACAAACCAATCAATACCATTATAACTGTATCTGAAAGAAAACTCCTTATGTTTGGCAACTATTACATACATACCATTCCCATAGCAAACATTTTTCAGTACATCAATAAGTGGGTTTGTTCTAACTGTCCAATTTATTCCATCTGGACTGGTCAATATGTTTGTTTGAGAACCAATAGTGTTGCTAACTGCAACAAAAAGCCCATTTCCCCAAGCAATATGTACCCAAACTTCACCAGGATAAGTATTTCCAGGACAAGCAGTAAATATAATCCCATCATTGCTATAATACATATTAGGATACCCACTGCATCCAACAACGTACCTATTAAGTTCTGGACTATAGCATATTGATCTGCCCTCAAACATTACTGGATTTGTTATCCAATTCTTTCCATCTATACTTCGCATAGCGCGATAGCTAGTTCCACTATCAATGACGGCAACAAATTGACCATTACCATAGCAAACATCTCTCCAATTTCCTGCTGGACATGGAATTACATCAAAATATTGCCCAGCAGGTATTTCATCTGTGGTTACAGAAGGATTTCTTATGCACAAAGAGCCTTGAATCGAAACACTACACTCTGAAACCATAACTCTGGGACCTTCACCAACTGAAACAACAGCAACAAACCTATCAACACCAAAACACAATCCTTCAAATGGAATCGAGATATTGTTATAGCATATAGACCAATTGATCGAGTCTGTACTTTTGTAAACCTTCCCTCCTGCTAATAAAGTGAAATAACCATTTCCATAACATATTTCATTGGCTCCATTGTAACTGCCAGTCGATCTTGATGTCCAAGTTGATGCATCTGTGCTTGTAAAAACACTGGAGCTACTACCATTCTGCCCAACAACAAAAATTCCATTACCATATCCAATTGATGATGGAGAAAGCAATCCTGAAGCTGTCTGAGACCATGATTGACCATTTGTACTGCTATAAACAAAACCATCAACTGATACAGCTACGTACTTTCCATTACCGTATACAACTCTTATCCATGGTTTCGAATCGGTATTAACTGTTGTCCATGTTGTTCCATTTGCACTGAATGCAATTTTGGGTGAGGCTCCATCTGCAACTGCAACGTAACCATTTGCTCCATAACAAACGTCTTGAAAATCACCATTGATTCCAGTAACACCAGTCCAATACACACCATTTTTGCTTCTCATTACATGGTTCGAAGTGGCGTTAAAAGCAACTGATAGAAACTCATTATTACCAAAACATATCGCACTCCAGGCATTATTCTGAACAGATTTTGCCATAGTCCATATTTTACCATCTGGGCTTGTCATGACTTGATTACAGTCGGTTCCATTCATCCCTATCGCTACAAAGATCCCATTACCATAACAAACATCAAACCAACCAATGGAGGAAGCTGCATTATGAAATGTCCAAACACCTGTATAAGTAGCTTCGATTATACCTGAACTCATTCAAGAATAAAAATGAACTCACTTCATAACCAAATTGTATCCAATTTTTGAAAGAAATCTGATTATCTAGAATTGAAAAAATAACCACTTACACAAAGAATTTCCATTTAATGGGAACTTCTCCATTTTTTTGTCAGTTAAATTGGAAGAAAAATTCTAAGAATTCATCATGATTAAATTAATTAGTGACATATCAGATGTTAAATTTCTGATAAAAATAGTTTTTCAGGCGAATTTGAAAAAATAGGAGATAGAAATGGCTTTATATTATTGAGGACAATTTGATCAACAAAGTTGAGTTTAACATTTCGTATCGTTGGAGCTTTTTTCGTTATGAATTTATAATTTTGTATGAATAAGATCTGGAGGAGGGTTCTTCGAAATAAAATGTAGTTATTTTGAGCTTCTTATGATTTGAAGAGCAGTATCTTCTGATTCATCATTTGGAATTCGGGGAAGATACTTCGAATGATTATAAATATGAAATGAATGTATGTACAAGCTTCATATATAAGCAAAAAGCACACAAGCGGTCCATTCATAATCAGGTATCAATAAATATTTTATGAGAAAAATTATTTATAATTCCTTCATAACCAGTGATTTATGTTTCACCAAAAAAGTGATACAATTCGATTTCATACAACAAACAAATTCATATGCATTAATGATATTAACTTGAGACTCAAAGCCTTCATATATCCTCATTTCATCCCCAAGAATTGAAAGAATATTTGAGGAAATTCGTGGATTTGTTTTACTTCAATTTTGAGGCAATAAATCAAATATTGTGATTAGTGAAAAAAATACCATAACGATAATTTATTGGTTAAAATTATAACTGTTATTTTTTTGCAGCCTTAGTTAAATGAGAATCCATTATTTCTTTAGCCACCTAATCAACAAAGACATGAAAAACACAATGAGACTAACGGTGATTAGTTGATTTTGGGTATCTGGCTTTTTGGATAATTCAGAAATCTCATCTTTTTGATGGCTTATGTTCCTTTCAAGTATCTCAATTCGTTGCAACAACTGTTGCTGTTGCTCATTCTTTGATGAAATTTTCCTTTCATACATTTCTCTCTGTTCGCTAAGTATATCCCTCTGTTCCACATGACTGATTGCTTTGTTTAATGAGGGCTTAACTTTTAGAGATGATGATATCGATTTCAAAGCATCTTCAGCATGACTTGAAAATCTTATTGTAGCTTTGATCGAAGATTTAAAATCATTTGGATTAGGTACATTGGGAGAATCTTCTGAGACATTTGGGACAAAGGTATATCTTATAAGAAAAGAGAGCTCTTCATCGCCTTTTGTGGTGTCCTCAAAATAAAATTGTAGATCTTTGGAAGAATTCGGCAAAATTTCGCCTGCAGCCGGAGATATTCGGCAAAATATCTCTGGATCGAATAGAATATTAAATAAACACTTTTGATATCCTTTATTTCTTATGCCAATGGTACCTCTATTATGAACGCGACCTGTTCTGCTTAAAATTAATGGATTTGGGTCAATAATTATGGTGTTCATAAAAAACTTGATTCTAGTTTAATACAAAGAGAGCTATTCAGCAACTCTCCAAACTTCGGGTATTCTTGGAAGGTTATCCCATGGCTTGTTTGTGTATATTTCATCAGATTCGATTACTTCAATAGACTCCCATGATGGCAGGTTCTTAATTGGTTTTGAACAAGGGAGCATGAACAGATGAAGAGAATGAAAATCAGAGAATATACGGAATGCTTCATCTTCTGTATAGTCGGATGTTAGTTTAGTTTGGGAAAATTCAATGAATCTTTGATATGCCTCCTTGGTTATCAATGAACCTTCAATTCTGTCTGGTAGTAAAAGTGCAAATCCCTTTTCATAGCATCTGGAGAAAGTATAGCCAATAACCATTGGTTTATTGGGGTAATTGGGAATATTTGAAGGAATTGCGAATCTAGAAGCACCATGTATAAGCACATAAGAAGTGTTAATCATACTCATTATATTTTTTCGATCAGAATCACTTATTTTTCGGAACCCAGCAAACTGTGAATGCCCAGAAACAGTATTATCATAAGATAACGCAAAAATTCTTCTGATTCCTGATGAAGCCAACGATAAAACCGCATTATCAACTCCCTTTTCGGGAATTATTGCAGTAATTTCTTTTATAATTGGTTGATATGGAATCTTCGGAATAAATATGGGGCTGACGAACTGAAAAGTAAGGAAGGCAATAATAACTAGCATAAGACCCCCGCCAGCGCCATAAAAGCTGTTCTGATAATATAGAAGATACGAAATAAGCTTCTTTTTTGTTGCCCTCATATCAAATAAACAGGTTTATTTAGCTTGAATTTTCCTGGATATGTAATTGTATCCAGCCTTGTCCAATGCGATGAACAGGTCTGAGGGCTTGATAGTAACGGGTCTTTGGTCATCTCCGCCCTGGTGGGACTGGGCTGCAAAATCAATTATGTAGTGAATAAATATGGTTGTAGCTTGTCTAATCGCATTTCTCAATTCTGGGGTGCTTTTACCGTATTCTGATGCCATTTTTTTGAATGTGTTCGCTGCAAAAAGCATCTCGTCATCTTGGAAACTGGGCGAAAACATAATATAGTGTCACTTTTACTGGTTATCACCTCTCCAATTCCTTCTATATCCACCCCTCTGGTTGTTGTTGTTGCCTCCCCTGTTATTATAATTATTACCCCTATTGTGATAATTATTATTCCTGTTGTTGTAAGGCTTTGGATTTTCCTTGATATACTCTGCTCTGATTTGAGAAATGGCATCATCAATAGGTGCTTTTGGTAATAATACGAATTTCACACTGTTCCCCTTAATAGCTGTTTGTCTATATGTCTTTTCCAAACCAACAGATCTTGACTCAAGCAAAACTATATTCATTAAAGGATCGACTGATTCAAGCATACCCGAATATGCCTCGTCGTTCTTCAATATTACTTCAACTTGTTTGTTAATGGATACTTTAAGAAAGTCGTATGGCAACATGAAAATGTTGCAAACAGACCTATTCAAAACAAACAGTTTATTTATCGATTCTGACTCTTAAATCTTGCAGGTGATTGTAGCTTTTGATTTCTGGGTTATTTTGGGCAGCTTGAAGTATTATTGCTCTCCACTTAGCGACGGAGATATGTGGCTGTGTGGGCTTTGATAACATACTGCAGCTTTCTAGTCTTGATTCAAGAGAAATCAAGATACTTAGGAGTTGAATGGCTTTGTCTCTCACAGGAGAATACCAGTGGTTTTGGGCTACATATGAGACTGGCGAGTGTAGAACTGAAACTGATATGTCAGAGAACTCTCTTAGGCTCACTTGAAATATTGGAGAAGTCATATGCTGCAATGCTGCCTCAGATAGCCTTGCTGATTCTGATTGTATTGATGAAACAAGTATTTTGAGGCAGCTTTTATAAACCTGCACTCTTTGGTTATACTGGAGAAGGGTGTATGATTCAGCGAGCAATAGTAGGTAGAATATCTGCTTTCCTGAACCAGAATGAGGCCAGTGATTGACAAGGCACTTAATTATAAATAGTGCAGCTCCTGATTTGCCAATCTTGAGGAACAGCTTAACAGCAGTGAATATTTGCTCCTGGAAAAGGGAGATCTGGCTGCTATATAGAAGAGGCACAATATATGTGTTTGCAACTTCAATAAACATGGTCATTGAATCTCTAGTAACAAAACTATTGAATATTGCATTTAGGGTTGATAATATTCCCTCGATAAACATGATTTCGTCCATTCCATCTATATACCTCGATAGAATCTGTGTAAGTTTCTCAACAACCTTCTTAAGCTGTCCAGGGCTTATTTGCAAGTACTCAAGTATAATCTCAATAATCTGACTCCTCTCTCTTTGATCTTGAGTCGCCAGGTTATTGATTAAGCTTTCAACAACTGAGAATTGAGAATTCATCATGAATCGCTTCTGTTTCATTAGTTCATGAAGAATTGTATAGGCAATTTGCAAATGATCCCAGTTTGCCAAAAACTCAATAGGGCGATCTTCTGATGATGTCTGAATAAACACTTTTGGATGATGAACACGTATAATATTGCGCAAAATCATATCGGTAATCAATTTATACCAGTCGAGATCGACGGTATTCAAGAAATCTTCTTTCTTAATGAAAGCCAGAACTTCCTGAAGAGTTTTTGTTTTCAAGAATATTGCCCGATCATCTTGCCTTGGGGAATCGAAATCACACTGATGAGAACAAATTTCCAATTTTTTCTTGAGTATCTTATTATAATTTGCAGGGGTGATTCCTCCAAGAGTAGGAAGAAGATCTACAATATTATTCGAATTTATTGGTCTAATATTTGACTTTGGCGAGAAGACCATGTGTTCTTTAGACTCTTCAGTATTCCCAATGCTTTTTGCTGTTAAAACAGGGAAGTTAGATGTTATACCTTTGGGAATCCCCTTCTTAGGAAGAATAGAAAATCTTTCATATGAATTATAATGTGATATCTTCGCTTTTGGACTCAGCAAACCACGTTGCATCAATTAAAATGTTTTATCAAAAATTCAAATCTAAAATATTTTCAAATTATCAATAATTATGAAAATTATTTTCGTGATAATATCAATTTTAAATGCACTGGATACAAAAATTTATTAATTGAGAAGATACACAATAAATTATTTGGTGGTTTTCAAAAGTGGTTGAATTCTGAAACTGTAAACATTTATTCCGTAAACAATAAACTATCTGCTTTTGGTTGGTCCTAATATGATAAGCCAACTTGAGAGTATTATTAGGAATCCTGATCTATTGATAAATGGTGATGATGATTTAGCTAATTTATTTTTGGAGATGTCTTCTAGTTTTTTCGAAATGACTAAGCAAAACGAGTATAGAGAAGGCTCTGGGGGGAAAATTGAGCAATTGAAAACTAAGGGGTTCGGGCAATTCAGTATTTGGGAGCAAATAAGGCTTCAGAATGAAGCTCTAATTGGCTCATTTAACAAATTTGGGTTTCCAAAGATTGAGGTTCAAGATATTGAGGAGCCGATTGCTGGAGAAGAAGATATGATCGAACAAATGGAAGAAGATATGATTGAAGAAGAAGATATTGTTGAATACGATGAAGATGGCATTCAAAATGCTCATATTTCCGATGAAAACCTAAATGAAGAAGAAGAAGTTGAGGAAGAAGAAAAAATGGATCCAGCTCATATGACCTATAAGGACTTCTTTGGAGATGAGCCCCCAGAAGATTCTGACAATGAAATGAAGAATCAGATTGAGAAAATTGAAAAATCACTGATAGAGCCCAAGCCTTGGCACCAAATGGGTGAATCAAAGGCATCAGAAAGACCTAAAGATTCTTTGGCTGACATTGATATTGATTTTGATGTCAACACTACATTGCCACCAGATCCCTTACCAACAAAAGAGCTCGAAGACTTATTAAGAAGGAGAATTGAGTCAATGAGATTCGATGATGTTGTCCGAGTTAAGAAGTCAACACAAAATACCCACGAAACATTCCAAATCAATGGTGTTAAATCCAACAAATCATTGGTTGAAATATATGCTGAAGATATTCTCAAAGGAGAGAATAATGCAGAACAGGAAACAAAGCTCACTCCTGAACAAAGAGAAGCACTTGAAATGTGGAGCTCATTAGAACAAGAAATTAATAGATTCACTGAAAGAAGGTTTGTTCCCAGGAGACCTAAGGAGAAGGTTGATATATCTGCTGGTGCAGTTTTGGATGTTGAATCTCGTCCAGAGCCAGGCCAAACACCTGAAGAGATTATGAAGCATGCCGGCAACACTAAGCAAATGAAAAGCGAACTCGAGAAAACTCACCAAGAAAAGAAATCCGAAAGGAAAACAAGGAAGGAACACGACCAAAAGAAGAGAATCGAAAAAGATGCAGAAAAGGGTGTTTTATATTCTCAAAGTGGAAAAGATGGATTGGATTTGGGAATTCAGAAAGAAATCCAGAAGCTGGCCAAAGGAGAGCTCAGCGGTATCGAAACATATGCACCTGGAGAAGCCATTCCCGAACAGGAACAAAAAAAGAACTTCAAAAAGAATTATCTCTTATAAGTTTTGGATTGTGGGAATAAGAAAAGTGACCTTTTCCAACACGATCAATAAACATTTCAATTTAAAATTGTTTTAAAATATTCCCTTACAATATAAAAATTGCTTTGGATACATTATTTATTATCTAATTGCTTTGGTTGTATTATGTCGTTTCCATTATTCTTAAATTCTATACCTTGATGGCATATCCTAAATAATAGATCATTTTTAACAACTCTCATTGAGCCAATTTTTGAGCTATTTATCTTATTCTTTTTAAAATTACTCTGTTTGTTGTATCTATCCTCAATTTGAGATTCTGGTATTAATAGTGGTCCCTTAGTTTCATCTAAATCAATAATATAAGTTTTTCTTGTCTTAAACACTCTTGGAACTTCAGGTACAAAATCCAATCTAATATCTTCTTCAGATTTGCGAATTGAACAATGGACAGAGAAACATTCAGAAACTGATTTTAGACATGATGCTCTATAATATATATTATCAGAATATTGAAGAGCATCAATAAGTTCAATGGATTTTGCATCGGAAAGAACCCCTGGAGCTGTTTTCAAGAATAATAGAACAGCTTTCTTAAATGAATCAAGAGTTGATAATGGAGATATTGATGAAACATCAAAAAAGGTGTCTAGAATGCTATTATGCTTCCCCCCGCATATGAAATTAGGTAAATGGTCAGTAATAATATCAGGAGAAAACTTATACGATACAGAGGTGGGATTGACATGACCTAATGCAATGGCAACTTGATATCCTCTTGCATCTGAAGCATTACCTTCGTAAAATGCTTGTTGAGGTCGAGGACCTGATAATACAGTAATTGATTCTACTAAGGTATGAAAGAACGCCAGAATCTTATAAAGTTCGGATGACATGATATACTCGCGAATGCTCAAATTTTCGCCTGACGTATTCGATGGGAAAACAACAGTTGGGAGACTTTTCGATGGGGTGGGCGGTTCCTTCAAGCCAAGAACAACCATAATAAAATTGTCTAATATTTTGATTGTGGCATCTCCAGCAATCTTAAAGTTTGGTGATCTGGAAACTTTCGTTAATACAGTATAAACTTGCATGGCAATGATACTATTAAAAACAAGTTCGTGTTTCTTCCCATATAAAAATGGTGTAAAAAACTGTTCAAATTGAACAGAAAAGGCTTCATTACGAACATCTAGAGATTTTCTGGTGTTCCTTTTGTTAAAATCATAATACTCTGCTTCTTTTCCACGTCTAAACTCGTTAAGCTGTGTTATTTTTGATTCAATTCTTGACATAACAATTTCAAGCATTGAGATTGGATTTGCAAAAAGCTTCTCTAATATGGATTCTAAGAAGGATTCGGAATACAATTCTTGAAGGGTTAAAACATCCAAAGATGTGAAACAAGAATTAAGCTCCTCTTTTGAAGTCACTAAAATTGAGCCATCTTTTAATTTGTTCTGAAGAACTAAAAGTCGCCTTAGTGTATTCCTCATTCGAGATATTCTAACATCAACTTCAATTCTTTCGTCCTCATTTAAGAACATCCTTTCTTCATATTGATTTTTCCTAACAGCACAAAACTGGACTTCATGACCGGATGCTGAAGTTGACCATCTGTCATTTAACACCATAAAATCGTCAACTCTTCGACCTGAGCATGCATTATCAACATCTTCTCTTTTCAGCAATCCATATGAGCCATGGTTCCATAACCCCAATGCTCTATTAGGTCCCCTGCAATCTTTTTTATAGTGGCATACAAGATCTGATTCAACAATATTTTTCAAACAGACTAGAGAAGGGTTTTGATCTAACTCACTTGGAACAATGCTAACTTTTAAATAAACAGGCATACTCTTCTGATTCACACATCCATCAAATACCAGTTGCAAAAAGTGATTGTTTCCACTTATTTTACGGAATAAGTCCCATAATAGCCAAAATGGTCCTGAGGTTGGTTTCACACTCTCCAAATCGACAAAAGCATCAATTATGTTCCCATTACCAAGTATCACACGGCGCATGTTCTTCAAAAATCCTTCTAGAACTCCTGGCCATAATTCAAACTCAACAACTGTATTCACAAAACTATCATCAACAAGCCTACCAGATCTGGAATACGGCTTAGGAACACACTCAGCAATCTCACAAAATTCCTCTTGTAAAAGAGGATCTGACTTTAAAAGTGCTTCAATTATCCTTATGCATTCCCCCCTATTAAGTGTCCCTTCAGCATAGCTCGCTAAAGTTCTGAGAACATTCTCACTTCTAATCTTAGAATTGCTGGCTTTCAGTTGGACAGTACTGATGAATGATAGCAGGGTAGAATCCATTATGAAACTGACTTTACACAAAAAAGAGAACAATGATATTGCGGAATATTAATAAGGCAATCAGGAGAAATAGGTATCTTTAATATTGATTCTGCTCAAAAATGTTCCGAGCACCACCTGTTGTATCAACATATCTGGATATTGCAGAGAAAACCCGCTCATATGAGAAGCATCTAAATGCATTGAATAGCAAGCCAAGGAAGCCTCTTGCTGTTCTATCTGATATTGCACCCAGTGTAAAGGTTTTTGAAACGAGGAAGTTTAAAGAGAGAAAAATGATTATGGAGGCGACTAATAAGAGGAAAAATGGAATTATGGGGTTGTCTAAGTCTGGATTGAGTGAAAATATAACGTTGAATGTTAAAAAGGGGCAAAAATGTGGAGGAAATAATTGGTCAGCGAAGCTTAGCGAATGTATGAAAAAAATTAATGCTTTAAATAATGAATCAGTGGAAATCGTTTCTGATCAAAACGTTCCAACTTTTGTTACCAGAACGGAGAAGATATATAATCGAAAAGATGATACTGTGAATAACCAAAACACTTCCCTCGTTCCAAACAACCATGAAATTAATGTAAATGCAAACCATGTGTCATTCGATACTGTTGCTTCATTACAAAGCCAACATTCTGAAAGAAAAGATGAATAATTGGTATTGTAATCACCTTCAAAGCAAGTTATTAAATAAATTGTTATCTAAGCTATACATTTATGCATTGATTTCCACATCTGATTAGCATCTTTCAGCAGGCTAATAATATTAGAAACCATAACATTTTGCAAAGCGGAAATCGTCTTCGGAAAACTATTAATATCAAGAGATCGATGTGCATTTTTCACATGAGCTACTCCAATGTAGAATGAAAACTCTCCAAGTTGTTCAATATGAGAAAAGATTGCGTCCCAGATGATTAGTAATACTGGAAGTTCGTGTTCTTGTGCAAAAAGGAGATTAAACCAACGAAATGCATATAATAATGGGTTAATACTGAGGGTTTCTAATATAACAAAGCTTTCTGTGGCAAGATCTTTAATCAAATTATCAAATACTTTCATTTTGTTAATAATAGCTCTCGATTGGTCTTGAACTGAGTAAAATTCCTGAAGATCTGTCGTTGTTAGGAGATTCAGAAACATTTGGAACGTAATTGCCTCTAATACATCTATATCATTGTTAAATAGTTGTTTTGCCATTATTGCCACGTAGTACAAAGGGATTAAAAGCTCATTGAACCCCTGCATATACTTGAGAACAGGATTTGTTGATGAAAATATGTATAAAATCCTTTCTAATCTACGTATATGATAAATAAAAGGAGACATAATAGAATCTGGATTCGCATTTGGAGGAATCTCTTCAGGGGGCAAAAAATAGAATAACCTTCCAGTGCGAAGAATATCTCCATGAATTATGCTCATTATGCTTTGTTCTTGAACAGGAAAACTCTCCTTCTTCGGATTAGACTCAATTAGTGTGTTATGCCAGTTATCCAGGCCATATTCGCATATAAATAACTGATATAACTTCAATATCTGAGCTTTTGTTGTTTCCCAATCATGTGGATTATGAGGATATACTTTTAACAATACCAACCAGGTAATGCACCTTACTTCAGGAGGGCATTCAGAAAGACCAACTGCACAAAGCCGACGTATTTTTTTAACATTAATGGAAGTAATATCTGGCTGAGGATCCAAGAGGTCATATATATACTGGTAGTCTTCCATTATTTACAGTATACTATTTTGGCGGAATTCTTTTTGTCTTAGTTGTTTGGGGCGAGGGGATTACCTTGGGCTTTTTCTTCTCTTGAGGCTGGGTTGGTTCTTCAATTGATATAACATCTGCTGTTGATTTAGCTCTATAATGACTGATTGATTTGGATGAAACAGTTGAGGGGGGTTCAACATTTTTTGTTGGTGGAGCTGGTGCATTGGCTGATGGGCCCAAAGAATTCCTTCTTTCCCTCTTTGCACCAGGATCCGGCTTCGGAAGTTCTTTTGGCTTACTCGGGATTGGAGATTTCTTTGTCAAATCATTTTTCTTTTCTTCGAGAAATCTTGGCTTTGGAATCATTTTTTCATTATCAGGTTTAATTGGAACAACTGGGGCTTCCACTGTTTGTTTTGACATTAAATCAGACGTAAGTTGGCTCACTGTTGCTTTGAGTGATTCAGGATCTCCGCCTAAACTCTCATAGTGTTCCTCAAGTGATTCAATATCCTTTTCCAACAAAAGTTTCCTTCTGTCAAGTAATTGTTTTTTCTTTTTCCTCTCTTCTTCTACAATCTTGGCTTCCTGTGATTTCTTTGCTTGAAGAGTTTTTTGTGCTTCTTCTTTTTTCTTTTTGTTCTTTTCTTCTTGGATCTGAGCTGCTCTTTTCTTTTCTTCAATTAAAGCCATAATTTTAGCCCTTTTTGCAGCCGCAGGATCATTAACTTCGGATTGCTTATTACCTGTTCCATTATCTAAAGATACAATCTCAATTCTTTCTAATTCCTCAAGTCTTTCCTGTTCTTCTCTCTCTTTCAGTTCTTTTTCAAGTCTTTCTTGTTCTTCTCTTTCTCTTCGTTCTTTTTCAAGTCTTTCCTGTTCTTCTCTTTCTTTTCGTTCTCTTTCAAGTCTTTCCTGTTCTTCTCTTTCTCTTCGTTCTTTTTCAAGTCTTTCTTGTTCTTCTCTTTCTTTTCGTTCTCTTTCAAGTCTTTCCTTTTCTTCTCTTTCTCTTCGTTCTTTTTCAAGTCTTTCTTGTTCTTCTCTTTCTTTTCGTTCTCTTTCAAGTCTTTCCTGTTCTTCTCTTTCTCTTCGTTCTTTTTCAAGTCTTTCTTGTTCTTCTCTTTCTTTTCGTTCTTTTTCAAGTCTTTCTTGTTCTTCTCTTTCTTTTCGTTCTTTTTCAAGTCTTTCCTGTTCTTCTCTTTCTCTTCGTTCTCTTTCAAGTCTTTCCTGTTCTTCTCTTTCTTTTCGTTCTCTTTCAAGACGCTCTTGTTCTTCTCTTTCTTTTCGTTCTCTTTCAAGACGCTCTTGTTCTTCTCTTTCTTTTCGTTCTTTTTCAAGTCTTTCCTGTTCTTCTCTTTCTTTTCGTTCTTTTTCAAGTCTTTCTTGTTCTTCTCTTTCTTTTCGTTCTTTTTCAAGTCTTTCCTGTTCTTCTCTTTCTTTTCGTTCTCTTTCAAGACGCTCTTGTTCTTCTCTTTCTTTTCGTTCTTTTTCAAGTCTTTCTTGTTCTTCTCTTTCTTTTCGTTCTTTTTCAAGTCTTTCCTGTTCTTCTCTTTCTTTTCGTTCTCTTTCAAGACGCTCTTGTTCTTCTCTTTCTTTTCGTTCTTTTTCAAGTCTTTCTTGTTCTTCTCTTTCTTTTCGTTCTTTTTCAAGTCTTTCCTGTTCTTCTCTTTCTTTTCGTTCTCTTTCAAGACGCTCTTGTTCTTCTCTTTCTTTTCGTTCTTTTTCAAGTCTTTCCTGTTCTTCTCTTTCTTTTCGTTCTCTTTCAAGACGCTCTTGTTCTTCTCTTTCTTTGCGTTCCCTCTTTAATCTTTTTTTTTCTTGTCTTTCTTTTTCGAGTTTTTCTCTTTCCACCCTTTCTCTTTCAATTCTTTCATTCTCAATTCTTTCTTTTTCAATCCTTTCTCTCTCTAATAATTCCATTTTAATTCGTTTCCTTTCGGCTTTCTCGTATGCTACCCTCTCTCTTTCTTTGATCTCGTTTTGTTCTCGCTCTCTTTCCTGTCTTTCTCTTTCCAAAATCTCATTCTGTAGTCTTTCTCTTTCTTTTCTTTCTTCTTCAATTCTTTCATTCTCTTTTCTTTCGTTTTCAAGCCGTTCTATCTCTTGTAACTCCCTCTTTATCCTTTTCCTTTCGGCTTTTTCTGCTTCCAATTTCTCAAGTCTTTCTTTTTCTATTCTCTCTAACTCAAGCTTTTCTTTCTCCAACTTTTCCTTTTTAAGCCTTTTCTTCTCTTTTTTCTCGAACTCAAGTTGCTCTTGTAAGGCCTTTTCCTCTTCTTCCCTGGCTAATCTTTCTCTTTCTATCCTCTCTCTTTCAGCTTCCTCTTTTCGTATCCTTTCAAGTTCTAGCCTTTCTTTTTCTTTCTGCTCTTCCTCGATCTTTAATCTTATCTCATCGTTATAAGTATACTTTGCTTTCTTGAACTCTAATAGAATTTTCCCTCCTTTTGATTCAAATATTCCTTTTCTTTCCAATTTATACCATTTTGACACTTCCTTACCAAATTGAACTTCATCAAAGCATATATCTACTGTTGAAAGAATATCTTCATCAGCCATATCTTTACAAACAACAGATATATGAATATTTTGATTTTTCTCAGTCGGTAATTGAATATCCATTCTGCTTTCCCATTTTGGATTAATGTCATTAATAATCAAATCAGTATTCATAGGTTTTTCCATTCCATCCATTTCTACCCTGCAGCAAGCAGAAATACACCCTAAAAGTTCACTAACAGGAAGATTTTTTGCCTCTTTAATAACAAGTTGAAGATACATTTGTAATTTACCACTTTAATTCTCACAAATAGATAAAGTTTGAATCTCCTTCGCTGGACTCTCAGTAAAAACCAGATCAAGTAGCCTAGTAGCTAACTGTTTTGCTATGATTTCGTTATAAGCCTTTTCTTTTCCTGTTTGTGCTTGAGAAATCATTAATGTACTAATGATTTTATCATATAGCATTATATATCCAGGGTATCCATGGCACATTTCAGGACTAAACCTTAGGACTTTGTTAGGCAAATGAATTATGATGGACGAAGAATTATATTTCGATTTTGCGCAATTATCTAGATAGAATAATTCGGGGTTGAGACCAAAATCTGATATTCTTTTCAGATTGGAAATATCCTTTAAGCCAATTACATATTGGTTATTAGTAATTATGTACATGAAGAATTCCATGAGATTAAAATCTTGATCATTAATTGATAGTGATACATCAGAAGAGTCAATATGATCGAGGCAATAAAACACTTCAAGATATCCAAATGATTGAGCGATGGTCTGTGGCAAAAGAAAGATGGATGTAAGTAATTCGGAATGATTGGTTTGATCAATAAACAATTTGTGGATTCTACTCAAAGCTGCTTCAAGATCTTTAATTGGTCTTCGAAGATGATTTTGACTGTCGATTGGTTTTGGTAGCTTAGGAGACGATGGGAGATCTAATAGATTAACAATTGCTTTGTTAATTGCGCTTGCAAAAAGATCAAGATCTGGTCTTTGACATAGTAGTGATTGAGAAATAATCACAGCATAGGCCGAATAAAAAGTCTTGAAATCAACAATATTCTTAAGAAATTCTAGAATATCAATATACACTATATAAAATGATTTGTAATCACCATTGTTCAACTTATTCATCATTAATCCTGTTAGTATTTGTTTGATTAAATGTGATTTTCCGGATTGATTTGGACCGACAATAACTGATTTGGCATATGGAACCGCACTGATATTGTTTGATGAAAACCTGACAAAAAATTTGCAAGCTGCACTATACTGTGATGTTTCTTCGTTGAATTCACGAGATAATCCATATATAAAATCGTCATCAATATCCCTTCCGTATATTGATCCAAGTGTATTCTTAAACCAAGTCAATTTATGATGAATTTGGATCCTTGATAGTCTACTTAATTCCGATTTTTCCTTGATAGATAGATAAGTATATTCAGCCTGAAGAAAACAATCCTTTTTCGGGAAATCCAAATTGTTCTCAATCGTATCTTTAAGAGTTTCTTCATCAATAAATGTGGAAATGCCCGATATTGACATTGTTTCAGTATTCAATAAATCAGATTGTTCAATTGAATCCTCAACAATTGTTAATTCAGTGGTATTATCCACAGGAATTTCTCTTTCAATCGCCAAAAAATCGCTTTTTTTGGGTGATTTCTTTGTTTTTGGTTTGCTTTTTTCAATTGTAGGTGATGACTCTGCAGAAATGACTGGTGAACTATCATTTTTAGTTGGAATCGTAATTTCAATTATATTCTCGTTGGAATTTGAGTTGATTTCATTAGTATTTTGTTTCTTTTTGTGATGAAACTTAGGGATCATTGATTCCTTTTTCTTTTTCTCAGGTTTTTCTTCTTTAACACTAATTTCACTCGATATATTACTAGTATCATCCAATGTGCTCTCATACTCTTCTTTAATAATAGGTTGGTTTAATAATTCACCTGATGAATCTTTTTCAAAGCTTTTTTCGGGAGAAGAGATTTTTTTCCTATCTCTGTTAAGGGTTAAATCCGAATTAATAAATCTCCTTCTTTTTGAACTGGAAAAAAATTCTTTATTGGATAATACAACTAGAGAGGGTTTATTCATTATTATAACAATTTCCTAATCTTTCTAGAAACAAGGATAATGGCTTCTTCTCTGATCATTGCTCCGCATAATTTATTATTGCCATCAAGATTGGTAACAATATTCATAAGAGACTTCTCATCTGCATCGATAACACTGTTAAAAGTCGAATTTGTATAGAACAAAAACAACAAAAACTTGATTGGTTTGTTAAAACATATATTATGATAAGCCCAAAACCGGTTTCTTTTCTCTTCATCCCATAAGAAATTAATGGACAGTTCACTTATCTCATTAATACTTCTAGCTTTGAGTTTTCGAAGAAAAGGAACGATGTTGTTAATCATCATTGTCTCTCCTGTATCGATAGCATCACCAAAAAGAACTACGTCCGGATTAAAAGGCTCTCGGCAAATAGGACAAAAAGTAGCAATTCTATCAAGAATACACTTCTGTGTCCATGGCCTAATACATGAGAGGCAAAAACTATGTCCACATTGCAATGTGTAAAATTTTTCCATATTATCATAGCATATTGGACACTCTTCAAGATGATCATAATCAGGAAGAATAATATTGGGATCGTATTGTGGAGAAAATACTAATTTCTTATCATTTTCAATGAATCGATATCTGCATTCCGATTTTTCTGATGAGGGAAGTTTCTGTCCATAGTGGAACTCTTGACCCCCACCAAAAACTATCTCATCCCCAACATTCAAGATGTGTTGTTTAACTTTTTTCAAATTCAAAAATGTGCCGTTCAAAGATTGATTGTCAATAATAAACCATTTATTTATTCCGTTGATAAAACGCCTTTCAATCGTTGCATGGTGTTTGGAAATCTCCCTTCCTTTCTCAGTATCCATTCGAATATACGATTTCCTTCCTATATTGGTATTTGTACGTGAAAGATCTATAAAATTAGGAGCCTTTGAATGAGAAACCTGGGAAATACTAGCTAAGAAAGACTCTAAAATCAAAACTAAAATAAAACGATTATTTATATTTTTGAACTACTGTGTTTGAATTTACAACTGATGAAGAAAAACGTGGCCCTTCCTGATAAATGGAGTGGCTTTATCTCGCATATACAGAAGGAATCCCACATATTCAAGGAAATTTTGAAGAGAGCCGAAGAGGATAAGGAGAACTGCAACAAAGATTTTTCCACTTTCTCCAAGAAGTCATTTCAGACAATCCATAGAACAACCAAAGATAGATCTATTGTGCCCGCTATCAAAGAGAAGAAAACAATAGCAAGAGTACTTTCAAACAACCCTAAAGAGCCAAAACCAAGTATTTTACCAATCGAGTATGATTACAAGCCAACAAATCAATACAAATGGCCAAAAAGAATGACAAGTGCCAAACGACTACTAGTGCCAGAAAAATTAAACGACTATCCACCATCTAACCGAAAAAAGGATATTCATGTTATATCCGGGAAAATCGTTGTGAATATGTTTACAATTTGATGACACCTTTGAATGTAATTGAAATATTTTATCCAAAAAACAAGCTTTTTGTGAATATAATCGTCGCTGACGGTGGTCGTTCCTATTCAATTTTTGAGCATTTTCTTCCATCAAATGGTAGAAAATTTGTGAAGAAATCTGTAGCCCAAAGGTCAAATACATTGATGCTTGTCAATCATCAGTTTGAACCATACTATTGCGAAGATATGCTCTCAAGAGGAAAAAGATACAACGACCAAGATAGCCCAAGTGCCGTATCTCCATCCAATTCAAAAGCAACAAAAAATAAATTTTCACCGCAAGAAGATGAAGCTCTTATTAAATCTGTGCAAGAAAATGGATCAGGCAACTGGTATTTGATTGCCTCGCAGATACCTGGAAGAACACCTAGACAATGTCGCGACAGATATAATAATTATTTGAGTCCATCCACAAATCTGCAAGAGTGGACAAAGGAAGAGGACGAATACCTGATAGAACAATACCAAAAGTTGGGGAACAAATGGTCAAAACTATCCCAATTCTTCCCTGGTCGCCCAAGTTCGCTTGTAAGGAATAGGTGTTGCAAGCTCCTAAGATTGGAAACAACAAAAGGAAAAGCTTCAGTGAGTGAAGCGAATTCCGAAATAATTTCCACTATGATTTTTCAAAACAGATCCAATTTATCCTCTCAAACTCCAAAAATCATTCTCCCTCCTTGCTATTCGCTCCCATTCCCTCATTTCTAGTTACTGCTGTATGAGTAAATCCTATCATTCGAACATAGTAGTTCAATTATTCTGTATTGTTGGTCATAATACATGTCTCTAGAAGATATTGTTTTTGGGAAGCAAAAATTAGAAGAAAGTGGTGATGAATCTGCTGTTACCAAAAAGAAAGTTAAACCTCCGGTTTGGGTTGATCCAGATGATATTTCGTTGACTATATCGCCCGAAAAAGCGAAAATGATTAATATAATGGAGTCAATTACTGGAGATGTTTTTTCTCAAGAACTGAAAGAGAGATATAGCAAATCCCATGAAACAGCGGATATTTCATGGGCAAAAGTGGATGAGGAGAAGCCCTCAACAGTTGATGCTGGGGAATTATTCTCAAGCGAAAAACTGAGAATACCCTCTGATAATCTTGTCGTGGTGAGATTAAATGATATGTTTGATCCCAAGGGTTCAAAGAATGGAATAAGACAAATTGAGTTTGACCCAAATCAAGATCAGGCTTGTGTATTGGATCAGAATGGCGGTGTTCATTTCGTTTCAGTTTCTGAAAAGTCTTCAAGCTTGATATTCAGCCTTCCTTTTGGTGCTGATATTTCCAACAGGAGATGCTTATGTTACGCAGCTGATGGAACACATGTGTTTGTTGGCTGTGGAAGAGGGCAATTTTTAACAATCGACATTCGAGTTAGATCGTCAATCGTAACCAAGATACCAGGTGTTAAAGATGATGTGATTTCCATTCACTGCTCACCATCAAACAAGGTTCTATGTATGATCACTTCGAATTCTGTACACTTTTTTGATCCATTTAACAGGTCTCATTTGAAATCTGTTCAAACCTCAGATGTTTTAATGTGTGGCGATTTTACTGATGATGGATACTATTTTGTTTGTTGCGGAAAACTCGGTAGGGGGTTGGTTTTTGACTGCGATACTTTGAAAGCAATTAATAGATTCCAAGAACCCGAAATGCAAGATATTAAAGCAATATCTATTGCTAGGGGTTTTGCTGCGATGGGAACTGAAGCAGGCATATTACATGTTTTTGACTTTGAAAATTTAAAGAAAGAATATCCAAAGCCTCTCTTCTCGAAGTTGAATCTCACAACAGCTATTGATACTGTTAGATTCAACCCAACAGGTGAACTTATTGTATTTGCTTCATCTGAGAAACAAGATTCTATGAGAATTCTACACATTGCAGACAAAAAAGTATATTCTAATTGGCCCACTGCTCGTACACCAATATCGTATGTGCGAGATGTCGCTTTCAATTCTAATAGCCAGTATTTCGTTTATGGGAATGAAAAGGGATACTGTAGGCTTTGGGAGCTATCTTTTTATAAAAAATAGAGCTTTTGTTAATTATTTTAAATAGTGATATATTGGAGAAGCATTATAAATGGAATCCGATTATTCATTACCAAGTTAATGGTTAGATCAAATGAGCATGGAATTTCTGCAAAACATAAAAATGTATCATAATGAACTATTGAAAATGTCGGGGTTAATGATAATGGGGATATTACTGTTGGTGATGTCGATTTATACGAATATGAATCAATGTAACATGAAATAATTCTAAGTGTTCCTGATCCTCCATTAAATAATGAGGAACCAGATATTATATTCCCACTAAAAACGCTGTCTTTAATGAGGCTTGATGGTGAGAGGCTAAATAAGAGTCCAAATTGACTACTACTTTGAGAATTATTAACAAAATTCATTTGGCTAATAGAACTCTCTCCAACATTATATAATTGAAGGCATCCATATGTAATTGCAGAATTCCTTGCTGTGGTAATGAAATCTGCATGCAAAAAAGTAGACTCTCTTGAGACAAAAGCAGAATGCCATTCAACTTTATTATTCGAGAAATTTGTATTCGATATCAAATGACAACCATAATATAATGTAGAACCAGCCCAGCGGGTGAGTAGAATAGTTGGGCAGCATTTCGCTACAGACACATATTGGAGATCAATGAAACCATAATTGTGAACCTGAGCAAATATAAACTGTGAATGTCCATTAAATCCTGTTGTAAACCCTTTTGATATGCATTCAATAGCACAAACCTTAATAAACGAAAAATTTCCATGATTCGGACTGTAAAAATAAATGCCTCCTCCATTATATCCTTCCAAAACCGAACAGTTAAAGAAAACCGAATTATTCATTTCGATCGATAATTCCTGACCACTTGTTAAGCATAATGCTCCACCATTTGAACCTTTTGCATGTAAATGAGCAAAAAAACATCTTTCAAACTGGTATCTAAACATCTGAGACTTATCAAATACACTTTTAACATATAAATCAACTGTGGAACTGGAAATAAATAAAAACATTATAAAAACAAACATAAATTTGAAATAATAATAATCTGATATTTACATTTATTTTAAACATTTTTCAGTCATGTTAGAATCCCTGAAAGAGCTTCTTTGTTTGTTGGATCTTTTCATATATTCGTTCTGAATGAGATTTCATTGAATAAAAAAAATTCATGAAAATGCAAGACTTCGAGTAATTATTCTGGAAAATATCAAATTTATGAGGTGATTCAGTATGTCACAATAAAAGATATCCAATAAATGAGTCTATAAATTAATAATGGAATTGTTTGCTTTGGAAATTAAAATTTTTTTCCAATTCGGATTTCATGAAGGGTTAATGAAAACCCTTTAAATTTTAGGAGCATTTAGCTTCATGGTCATTTACAACAAAAGTTGCTGGATTGGTGTCGATTCCGCAACTAATTGTGGTAACATACTCGAAAATAGAATAGCGCTTATCAAAAACACATTGGAATAGGAGGAGGTTTCCTTCTCTAAACCAGCCATTAGTTGCTAAAGGTCCAATATTGCTTGAGAAAATAATCTGATACATTCTCATATGGTGTGAATACAATATTATTGATGCTGCTTCAGCTGTGTTATTAATAATATTACACTTATTGAATGATTGGACAGATGGTACTTCCTCAAGAAGCATAACATTCTTACCAGAATTCCGCTCAATGTTCAAGAAACTAAATGATAACTCTGTCAATGAAGCAACCCTAAATGATGAGCCATAAAAAAGTAAAGAATTTTGAGTAAAGTTGGTATACCTTAAATTCAAAATGCTATATAAAACACTTAATGAATAAAAAGCACCTAGTTCATCATTTGAAGGGCAATTGCTGATCACAGATTCATAAAATGATGATTTTTTGGATATCTGCGTCCCTACAATAATTTTAGCGAAAGAACATATTTCTGCAGAACAGTTGACACCACAGGAATTAGACATCGTGAAATTATCTCCGCTAAATGAAATTGCACCTGCACTACCCATTGTTGAACAAGAATCAAACATGGTATTTCTTACAATTAAAGTATTGTCTTTGAACCTAAAACGTATTGCACCTCCTTCTGATCCTACAATCAAGTGGCAGTGTGAAAACAAAGATTTATCAATTATACAACATATCCCTGATATCACAATACTTTCATTTCTATTTTCATAATTTCCTGTAATCACAGGACAATCACTTTCACACCATATTGGACTGTCTAAAAAGTGTCTAAAAGAGCTTTTGCTAATGAAAAATGATGGAAGACCAAAAACTGCTGAAAATCTCGAATAAACAACATTAAACCTCTGAATATTTGCATTCTTATAAAATGACGACAAAAATGGAGAATTATACAGAGAATTCAAGCTCAAACAAGAAAGAAAAAGATTCATTTTGTATTTTTATATCACATGACGTAAGAAAACAACAAAAAAGAACACTTCCAGGAATAAACATGATTTGATGTAGCTTGAATGAATGTTGCAAAGCATCCATTGGGATAAACATGAACCAGATGATGGGTTGGTGCTTGTGATAATGAGTTGTTGCTTTGAGTGATTATACCTGTAAAAACTGTGAATTGATGATCAATGAAACAACTTGTAACAATCATTGAACTACCCGAATAGAACAATGTATCATTGTTTTTAGTTAGAACAACATTTGTAACAGACAATTCTCCAAAATTTATTGCTATAATTCCTGTGTTTGAAGGACTGGTATTCTTTATAAAATTACACTCACCGATTGTTCTTGAAGCACCATTTCCATATGAATAGTGGCATGCACTAGGTGTTTGATTTTCTACAAATGTTAAATATGTTCCAGTGTAAAAAGCACTCCAATCATTATATATTGTAGAAATTAGTTTTGCTTTGTTCTTAGAAAAGTTAGATGATTTTACAATCTGTATTCCAAAACACAAATATATGCTTGATATCCCAATATTTTCTGAAGGAGCACACATACATACCGAAATCCTATTCAAATCGTGTTTATCATCATTGTCGTTCTTGATGAATGCAAAATGTCCCCTTTCAGTACATGAACAGATTTCTGCACAAACACCATTTATACAAACATTTCCATTCCCTCCATCGCAGTAAATAGCCCCACCTTCTCCACTTACACTAATATTATAGAATATACAATTAGAAATATTAGAATTCTTGGCTCCAACACAATACATCACACCGCCATTACCAACAAAAGTTCCAAATCTTTGAAAAGAACAATCTAAAATAGAAAAATCACCTGAAGTCACTGTATATGATCTTCCACTAATAATATCTTCAAGTGAACACAGCGCCAAAACACGGAACATGCAAATGAAACGTAACCTGTAAAACTGTTAGACTGATCGTTTTAGATGCTGTTTCTCTTGCTAAATATTGGTATTGCTAAGTACTCTATACGAGGGAAAGAGTATAGCGAGTGCGGAATTAATATTGATGGCAATGTATACGATTTTCGTGAGTTAAATGACCTGATGGGATTTGTAGAATTTGGCGATGAAAAGGGAAACCAGTTCAAATTTCGTCTTTGTGGCGAATTAGAAGAAGATGAATTTCCGAGCGGGTTGAAGTTTATGAGTGGTGTTTCATCAGTAATGAGTGATAATAATGGTGAAGGCAAGGTTATGGGGTTGTTTTCAACGCAAGATATGGAGTACTATAACCCGGATATGGGAAGTAATGGGATAAGTTTGCATTATTATTTTAGTCCAAATTCAAATCAGTTACATCAGACTGTTTTCAATCTGAAATGCAATAATTCTGAGCAAAGTTCGCTTGTAGAAAGGGTTGAATATGAAACTGTTGGTGATGTGAGCACTGTGGTTATCGATATATCCGGTAAATATGGATGTGGAGTGAGTGGAAATGTTCCATTGCCTACATATTACAACAAAAGCTGCAAATTTTTGGTATCATTCCAATCAAATTCTGGAATTAAACTTGATATGAGAAAATACAATGAGTTTCGTTTTGGAAAGCATCTTCCAATTGATGCCAATCATTATGCATTAATTCAAACATGTGATTCAATGGGTTGTCCACCTGGGAAAATATGCGATGCACATAATTCATCTGTATGGTTATGTGATGACACTGATAAGTGTGTTTCATATGCAGCTATTAATGATGAGCCCATTTTTGTTACATTAATTGATGGGGTACATGTTGAATACCCTGAAGTCAATAATCATTTAACTCATATTGATATTGCTTGTGATAATTCATTGATTCCAGATTATCTGAGAATTGAATATGGGCAAATTAGTAATAATATCCTGAAGATTAATGCAAAGTCTAAAGACGTATGTGAACGAAATGATCTGAAACCTATAAATGATAAATACCGTGTTGGGAGAGCTGGGAGATTTTTTGATATTGATATCAATGTTTTACACTATACATCCAACATAAGGAATAAGATTCCTCCAAAAATTCTTGATTTTAACTATTCTGTACTATTCTTTCACCCGTTTTCAGCTGTTCCATGTCCCGATGGTTATTCATGTAATACAGGTGCCCCAACATCAGTATGGCTTTGTACTCCCCAAACTCCTGGATATTGTAAATCATATGGACTCTATGATGAGAAAATTCATTTTGAATTTGTAGAAGCAGCCTTATTCGATGGAATTATGATTTATTATGATGGATTAGATTCCACACAAACATCATATCTAATATCCTGCTCAAGAAATCAGCCATATAATTCAACAAACATTTTTGTTGGCGATTCAAGATTAAGCAACAATGATAGATACCTCTCTATTGTGGGATCATCTCCTAATGTATGTAATATTGGTTGGGATTTACCTTCACCAAGTGTTTCACCAACACCAACACCAATTCCAAGGTTAACATCATATGTATATCAAACTAATGGTACCCATAGCATCCTCCTTGATACATCAATACTAAGCATAATGGAAGACAATATTTCATTGTTTTCTAATCTTGGTGGATTATCTAATATCGAGGTTTATTATAGTCCTTTTGTACTTATTTCCTGTCCAATACCAGGATCATGTGATTATGTTGATTCGGCCAATGGATTTGGATGTTGGGACAGAAATAAATCCAGGAGATGCACCCCTTTTGCATTTTCAAATGCAGGAGTTAAAAGCTATCCTCATCACAATGATATTTCTAGTGGAATTGTAATTGATAATGTTGCACAGAGTCCATTTTTATTTAGATTGAGTTTGATATGTGGTGAAGAGAGCCCCATTACCATGGTTACTTTTTATGAACCAAACATGTTTAATGCCTGGTTAATGCATCCTTCTGCTTGTCCTTCTCATTTTGTGCTACCAACACTGCCTCCAAAGCCAGACCCCACTCCAATCCCAACCTACGATGTACAAAAAGTCAGGCTATTAGGTGTAGATATGTCTACTTCTGCAAGAATAATGAGTTTAGTCATGCTCGCTGGATCCAAATCTCCCCAAAGATCGTGGATAATATACTCACCTGGTCCATTAATATCATGCCCAACCGGAGCATTTTGTGTTACAAATGATAATACAACGGCTTGGAAATGTTGGGAATCAGAAGATGATCCTTTTACATGTCACTCAATAGCTGATGCAAGGACAGGATTTGTCAACAGCGAAGACACGGTTTATTATACTGGTGGATATGCAGGATACTCTCTCTCGATAACTGCCCAATGCCACCAACAAATGGGCGCAAAGCCATATACATTTTCACCTACAGGATATGAAGAAGACAACAGCATTGAACTTATTTTGTATTCAAAGAATTTTTGTCCCAATCCAACAACACCAGTGGAGCCTGCCAAAAAAGAATCAAAAACTCCTCCATTGCCATACTTTATATTCGGTATTCTGTTTTGCTATTTTGGTCTTGGTTCTATGTACATAAAATGTTCAACTGGTAGTTGTAGGATTCCTCACTATGGTCATTGGACCAGAGCCTGGAATTATGTATGTTGTGAAAAAGAAAAGTTAGATGAAAATGATTATTTATCACTTGATTCATAAACATGTCTTTGCTTTTTTCAACATTTACTCTTTTTCACTGCTAATGGTTCTGCTGAATTGTCAATCGAAATCAACTTTTTTCGAGAATGGATTGGCAATGCAATAGCTACATATGCAACTCTTTGGAACATTTCTAATACTCCTCGTTTTTCCTTAGCAGAAACTTCAAAAAACTCAGCCGATATCGAACTTGCCTTGGTTATTCCAGCATCAGATGACACCTCTTTGTTTGGCATATCAGTCTTGCATGCGACTAGAAAAATCCTCGCTTGATGAGCATATTGATCAACTCTGGCCTTCCACATATCAACATCTTGAAAAGTATCAGTCCTTGTGCAATCATAACAAATAATTACAACTTCTGCTCCCCTGTAAAATGAACTCATCACATCAGAATACCTTTCATCGCCCGATGTATCCCAAACTTGGAATGTGCACTTTCGGCTGCCCAACTCTACAACAACAGAGAGCTGATCTACTCCAATAGTGGCTTTTCCGCTATCAGAAAAATCATCGTGAACAATCCTGGAAGCCAGAGACGTTTTTCCAACAGAAAATGATCCGATTATCACCAATTTTCGAAACTCATTATTGTCAAAAAACAATCTATCTGGATCAAATTCCCTTGGTTCCATTTGTAGCTCACCTTGGCCTGGAATTGGATCGTTTAGAATCGAAATGACTTTGTTCTTTCTTGTTCTTTGCATAAAAAATATATTTTTATTCTCCACTTTTAAACATTTGGCGGGTTTGTTTTCTAGAACAGGTTAAACATATCGGAAAGAATTCCGGTGCCATTTTTTCCATTTAATGATAACAGTTGCTGACACATCGGATAATAAGTGTCATCTGTGGCGCATTGAACAACAGAGAGACAGAAAGCCTCATATACATTATATGGAAACCAGTCTTTGTGAATGTTGGGATACATTATGTTAAACTTGAGATTATTATCAAATGAACCAAATATGGAGCTTTCTGTGTATATATTAGTTACCATTCCTTTGGATTTATATCCTGCAGTGTTTTGAATGAATTTAAGATCATTCCATGTCATTACTCCCTTGATGCCATCATAAGCAAAGCCATGAATGGGGTATGTTTTTGACAGCTCTTTTGCAATATATCCCCCGATATTCTGACCAACAATAACTGGGTATGATCCTGTTAATGAATAACGGTTAGAGATATACTGTCCAATTGACTCTGATACGCCATGTGATACAGGTACTAAATAGAACATGAAACTAATGAGATTCATTGCCACCATTATCGGTACCGGTGCAACTTGATAAAGCAATGAGAAAAATGGAATAATCACAGAGAGAAGAATTGGAATTGAAATTGATAAATATGATTCGAGAAAAATGCACCAATCCACAGGATTCTCAATCCCTCCAATTGAAATATATGTTATGTTCTTTCTAGTGAATGCTAAAACAGATGTGCTTTCATGTAAAGACTCTATTTCAAAAGGGTCATTGAAATAGTTCTCTCCAAAAAGATACTTCATTGTGTTGTTGAAAATCTCTTCATTTCCAGGTTTAATGTTAGACTTGCCAACTAATGGTTGAAATAATCTTGGGAGAGTTGAAAGTCCAGATAATTGAATTATTGATAGACTTCCAGGGATGCTTGATCTACAATGTGCTGGGTGATTGTTAAGCACAGTAAAATTGGTGGAAGACATATTCACATAATTCAATGAATCAATAACAACAGGTTTCCATTGTCGAATCGAAATCAGGAAAAATGCTAATATTATAAAAACAATTATATATAGAGATATTGTTACCATTAAAGAAATATATATTCCTTTTCTTCTTTCAAATCTGCTACTGGGGTAACCTAATACAGAGAAATTTACAATAATGGTAAAGGGAAAAACTAATACAATTAACAATGGAAGTATCAGCCCAAAATAATTCCCCCTTGGAATAGAAACCAAAAGGCTTATAAATACAATAATACAGTTCAAAAACATAGTAATTTTGCCAAAAATTCTCTTATCTTCTGGGTAATTCCGATAGAGGAAATGATTGCATTCAGGATCCTTAATGAACTGTTTCCAATGATCCTGGTTACTTAAATTCGATGGATCAAGGAGTTCATGAGGAATAAGTCCATGATCTTCTACATCGGATCCATCATTATCGGCCTCTAAACTTTCTTCATCATTTGTTGTCTGTGGTCCTACCTGTAAGAAATTCTTCCAAGCAGTCAGAAAAACAGATATGAGCCCTTTCATAACAGGATAAAGCCCTATAATCATCATTATGAACCCTGATAAAGCAATGCTTGATTGAATCAATTCAGAAAAAATTAAAAAAGCCAACAAATAAAACAAAACTAGGTACATTGAGATTCTCCAAAATATCTGGCATTTTGTATAGTTTCCTCCATCTATTCTCTTCTTTATAAGCTCAAATATGTAATGAATGTTTAGATTCTTCCAGAGATCTCGGAAGAATGACACAAATATTCTGAAAATCACATCTAAAAATAGAGCAATGACTGGAAAGCTAACAAAGAGCATTGGTCCTGTTAAAAAAAGCAATGTCACATCCAATTTTGCTGAATCTGTAATTAATTTGGAAAAAAGATGTAAAATTGTTGGAACAACCATTACAACCAGAGTAGCCATAGAAAAATATACGACGATTAGCGTTGTCAAGACCAAAATTAAATAAAAAGGGACAATCAAAACCCATGTGAATGTTCCAAATGATGCTCCTTCCATATAATGAAACTAGTTTTTCAGAATTGAAACAACGTGCTAATTTCAAACAATTTTCTGAAACTTTTGAATTGTTACATCAAATTCAATTGTTACATCAAAATGCTGAAAATGATCCCAATATTGACACAAAGATTCTTTTATCATATATCCCTGAATAAAAGGGACGATGGACATGTTTAATTTTAATTATTTCCACGAAATTCAACTTATAAAATTTTAATCGGAAAATTGGCAACGATTTTTTATCGCTTTGGGATGAAAATATTTTTTTTGAATCATCACCATCTCACTGGAACGTTCAGATATTAATTATATTTGGTGTATTTAAACAATAGAATGACTGTGTGTATAAGTGGATTTGTCATATATGAATATTTTTTTATCAGAAATTATTTTATTTTGATGTCAGACTTTGAACACTTCGATAAGAATGAAGAAAAGCCTTTTAGCCAGAAATTGGTGAAGATCTTGATAACCACGCAAGCACTAAGCATTTGTTTTCTTTCTGTGTTGTTTGTTTTTTATTTGAAAGCCAAAAAAAATCAGATTCAAGGTGACGGATCAAGAAAAACCATTATTGGGATTGCAGGACACCGATTATTTTCTCCAATATATCAAGATTATGGTATATACTCTGAGAATTCATATGCTTGCTTTACAAAACCATTTCATCGCTTGAATACAACAACACGAATTCTTCCTGTAATTGAAAATTTCACTGATTTAGACATTAAATCAACAGTAGATGGTATCCATGCGTTGATTTTCCAGGGAGGATATGATGTAACCCCTTCATTTTATGGACAAGAGCCCAAGCCTGAATTAGGGACAATTAATACAATTTTGGATTTATATCACATTGCTATATATAAGGAAGCGAAGAGTCGAGGAATCCCAATATTTGGTTTTTGCAGAGGATTTCAGCTGATCAACATTATTGAAAATGGAACAATGTATCAAGATCAGTCATACTACCCTGTTCCAAGCAATATGACGAGAATTAACCATAGAATTCTTACCAATGTTACTGATGGGTATCACAACGTCACAATTTATCCTAATACTATATTGCATTCATTATTCAATAAGGATACTATTTTTACAAACTCAATACACCATCAAATAGTTGATAGGATTGGTTCAATATTTAAAGTTGTGGCTGTGTCACAGGCAGATGGAGTTCCAGAGGCTGTAGAGAGAAAAGATGGAGGATCTTTTATTATGGGCACACAGTTCCATCCTGAGTTTCACGTATGGAAGAGTGATGAGTTTCTACCTGTCTTTCAACTAATAGTGAATGAAGCAAATAAGTTCAGGTCAATCAAATAGTAAACTAAACTAAGTTTTATAGAATCATCTGGAGAACAAAAATATACCCAATGATAGATGTTCTATGAAATGGACTATTAATTGGAGAGTCTAATGACATAAAAAACATTCCATTTTGGGATTTTTCACCAGCGTTATTAATTCTTTCAGGATCATCAATGAATTGGGATGTTGTACCATTAGTCACTAAAGAAGAATGTATAAATCCAGATCCACCTCCGCCAGGTCCCCCAGCATAGTTACCATTTGTTCCACCACCGCCACCAAAATACCCACTCCCACCTCCAGAACCTGAATAACTGCCAGTAATAGTAGAGGCTCCTTTACCTCCTTGAAGTGGAGCACCTGCTAAACTCCCATGGTTGCCTCCTCCTGGTCCTCTCGCTCCTCCTTCAGTCTGTGTTCCTCCATAACCAGCATAAGATGGGTATGTTGCATAATATCCACGCTCTCCTTCAGTCCCTCCACCATTTCCTCCTCTAATAACTCCCCATGGATTATATATCATCCCTCCACCTCCTCCTCCTGCAATAATAATACTATTACTTTGTGAAAAAGACTCTATGAACAAGCCGGTTAACCCACCTCCAGTACCAACAAATACACCCGATGACATTGTAATTCCTACAAGACCCCCTCCTCCAAAGGTTCCATATTTGCCGCTCCCAGTTTCAGTGCCTCCTTCTCCAACATAAACTATATATTTTGTACCTTGGTTAAAATACACCTTCCCGCATGAATATCCCCCTAATCCGCCATTTGACCCTCCTCCAGCGCCCCACATCTTTATCTGAGCCCAAAAAGAAACAGTTGGGAAAATGTAGTACTCACCAAAATCATTCAACTTAAGCGAATCTCCAGAAAAACTAAAGATTGTACTATCATTCTTCTCAACTCTTAATATGCTACTCAAATCACACCTAGCAAAATTCATAAAAAATCCAATCATCATAAATATGAAACGCAGACACCTGCCTTACACAAGAATAATCGTAAATGTATAAAAACACTACAATTTACATAATCGATCAGCAACTTTTTGATAAGAAAAAAACGATAGATTATTATTCAATGAACCATCTTCCAAATCAGGAGGGCGACCAGTTTAAAGTACCTTTGATAGGCGATGCCAATGTTGGGAAGACCAGTATAGTCAGTAGAATGACCACTGAAAAATTTACGGGTAATACCACACCCACTGTTGGTGTTTCAACCGCTTTGGTCACTGTGAACAATGTTAAACTTAGTATTTGGGATACTGCTGGGCAAGAAAAGTTCCGAAGTCTGGTTCCTCTATACACAAGACATTCATCTCTTTTGATATTGGTGTTTGATATGAATAATGAGAATTCTTTTCCGGGCATTGAAGTGTGGTATAACAAAGTACGCGTAGAAATGGGCGTTAAATGCCCAATTTTTCTGTGCGGCAATAAAATTGACTTAGAAGAAATGGCAATGAGAGAATCCATATCTGAATGGGCGAAATCACACGACTGTGAGTTGTTTTTCACATCTGCCCAAACAGGAGAGGGCATTGGACAGCTTTTCGAGGCAGTGGCTCAAAAAGTTTCTGCTCAGACCCAAAAATCCCAATTCGGTCCATCTCCTAATCTCTCAGTTGCTAATTCCAAGAGTGGTTGTTGTTAGAAAGCGGCAATAAAGTTGACATTTTTACTCATGGCCATGAGTTTTGGAACGATTTTTGGTGTTCCCCTAGTGAATTCAGAGGTGACATCCTATGAATATCCAATCAAATATGGGTCTAAAATCAAGGTTTTGTTGATATCTGATACCCATCTAGGAGCTACTGTTGACCCTCCAGCTGCATTGACATTATTTATAGATTCTCTCAATAATTTGGTTCGCAACGAAAAACCAAATTGCATTTTTATACTAGGAGATCTTGTAGACGGAACTCAGAGTACATCGTATCTTCTTTCAGTTCTAGAAAAACTGACAACAATATCTACTCCCATTTATGCTATGGGAGGGAATCATGATAGAGAATTCTTTGAAGAAATTCAATGGCCTAAAGGAAACAATGTCACAATCACAAATTGCTTGTCTTTCAAGTTATCTATGAATCAACCCGGAAAGAGAAACCTTGATATTTATTTGGCTCATGATTTACTAAACAATTATAGAGTAAGAGATCCGCATGCTTATTTCTTTGCATCTTGGATTAAAGACGCTTGCTCATCAACAATAAAACCTGAGGACTGGCTGATTATTGGCCACACACATACTGGTTTTGTGAGCCACTCAAGCAAAATCGGATGTGTTGGACAATTTGCGCCAGAAATTGGGGTTTTTGGATATTCAACAATCGAATTTGGCCCAGATCCAGTATTCTCTTCCAAAGTAACCCTATTATCCAAGAATAAATAATCATACTTAAGAATTAGTTGAATCTGGGTATTGTTGTAATGCCCTTCTTTATGCTATCCCACTGTGATTTGTTGTCTTCAAGCTGAATCACTAAATCTGATAACTCAGGAGAAATCACTGGAAGCATTCTAAACATTGGGAATACTTTGTTTGTATAAAAAGATAGTTCAATAGATGGTAGATCTTGCATAAAAAATCCTTCTCCATAATATGACAATGAGATATTTTCGCTTTTCTGCTTAATAATTTGATTCTTCATTTCTTCATGAAGAAGAGATGCAAACTTTGAAGAAATTTGGAATGGTCTTGCGGTATTTGAAAGATTGCAGCATACCATTAAAAAGTTTGCAAGTTTCTTTCTATGTTCTGGGTTATATGATTCGAATCCATCAACAATTGTAGCAATTTTTAAGGAAACATCTTGATGCCTAGATACATTTGTACTTAAAATACATTCACAGAATATCTCCCAAAAATCATTTGATAAGGCCTTTCCAAATGTAGTTGATTGAATCAAATCAATTGCTAAATGAAGATGATATTTCTCAAGTGGTTCTGTGGTTCCATAAGCTATTGTGAGCTCAGATTTGGACTTTATATAGTACTCGCAAGTCAAGCCTTCATGTCCGATATCATGGCAAACAATGGCTAAGAAAATTGCAGTGATTTCATGAGGCTGAAAGAACTTTCTAAATCTTCCCCTATTCATACAATAATAACCAAACTGTGTGGTTTCAATAATATGGTCCCAATTATGAAATGGATTATTTTTATAATTATTTCTTAATTCAATAAAAAACCTTGCTAATTCAATATCTGTGATACCTAATGTTTCCACTATCTGAAGAGCTTTAAATATTTTGATCAATGTTTCAATTTTTTGTGAATCAGTCAAGGAAAATATATTAAATTGTCTGGATGCCAGTTCTGGTTCAAGAATGGTTTGGTTCACAAAATGCACATTCTCAAGAACAAAATCTGTAGGCGACAATGTTTTGTTTTTAACTAATTCGTTCTCGATTGAAGCAGATAAAAGTGGTTGAAAGAAATCCAAACACTGTTTCCATATTGGCTTGAACTTATCAGAAACAAACACTACAAAAAACTGAACTCCCTGGGTATAGATTTTCCATATTAAAACTGATGTAATAATTTGAAAAATCTGGATGATTTCGGATTGAAAATATGGGGAAAGGGCAAACCTATCTAAAACCCTATAATCAGAAATATTATCAAATGTTGAAAACAAAACATCATCATGTGGTATTGAAACCAATTTAACTCCAGATGAACATACTACTGGTATATATGTTTGCGATAAAGACTGGTATCTCCATAAACAATACTGAGCGTTTCCAATAATTGTGCATATGGAAGAAAACAAAGGCTCTAATAAATTCTCAGAACCAAGACATTGCTTAAAAGAGGCTAAATAATCATTGATGGTTTGAATTGATGAATTCACACTATTTAAGTTGTGTTGCAGATCAATCATATATAATGATAGCATTATTACTGTTGAGCTAGCCTTAAAAACCTCTTCCTGTTGATGGGTAAAATTTTTTGATTGGTCCAAGGAATTGATCGCAAAAACACATATTTTTACCATTTTCTCACTAGTACTGTATGACAAAATGGAATTTGTATCAAATCCCATCATTGGTACAAAAGATTTAACTGTTAAAGGGGAAGACGAGTTGATCAATTGTTTTTCGTTTTCGATTACAAAACGAATAAATGTATCAGTGACAATTGGATTCTCGTATGTTAATCCATTAAAAGATGAGTATCTTTCTGAACTTGTTCCATTCTTAATGATATGAAATGAATAATATTCGCACTTTAAACACTTGCACATTTCATTAACAAACTCATTGAAAAAAGAACTTGATTCCATTGAGGATATACTTCGTTCTCCAACAAACCTGGCAAATGACTTATACAAACCAACATCGCTGGTTCTACATGTCATTAAAGATGGCATTACTAAAGATAGTGTACTTGACACATTTTGAATAAATTCAATATCCCATGGAGAAAAATCTGGATCTTTATCAGATACACAAAGAACTCCAATCACCTCATCTGACGATGATACTACTGGATAACCAACAAATGTTTTATCAATAGTCCATTCATCAACTTTCCGATTTATAAACTCATATTGAGATGGATCAACTGATTTTGTGATAAATGGTTCATTTTTCTGTGCGATATAACCTGGAATCCCAATAAATGTATAATTCTTCCTTATTAATGTATCTTTTTGAACCTCGAAACAGCTTATACCCCTTTTTTCTACTAAATATAGCTCTACATCATTTGCACCTATGCATTCGTTTAATGAAACCATAAGAAATGGCAAAAGTGTTTGAAAAGATAATTTTGTTGATATTTCGGTTTCAAAATAATGCATTAACCTTCTTTCTTTGACTTCTTTGTTGACAGTACTAATTAGAGAATAAGAGGATACAATTGGTTTTAAAAGAGTACAAAAATACCGTATAACTTCAACATCTTCATTAGAAAACAATGTGGATGGGAATAGCAAAGAAACAATGCCATCACTTCCAATTGGTACTATTATCATAGGAACCTTATTGGGATTAACAAGGGTATCAATGTTTCCGTAAACAATATCATCGAAACCTTGAATGATTTGGATTTCGCTCGATCTTAATGTATTAAAAGGAATGCATTCTTCATTCAAATTAAAAAAATAAGTTTTTTCATTAATAATAAGACTAAAAACATCATATTTTTGATCTTTGAGAAAAACTATCGAATCGGCTGAAGGTAGAAGCGAGGAAAATGCATCCTTCAAAGATTTCAAAAAAAAATCTTCTTCTATAATGGAATTCAAGTCTTTGATCAAACCATTACAATGAGAAAACCTGCTGAGCTGCCGAAGTGCATAACCAAAAAATAATGGATATGCTTTGTATGTGAATGTGTATAAACTCATAATAAAATCAATATTGTGGGCATCTATTCCCATATTATCAAAGAAAATGCTCAGAAGAACAGGTTTGTTTTGAAGAAATTCAGTAACAACTTCCATTGGTTGTAGAACACCACCTTTCTGTGATGAAACTGCTGCAATATTATTCTTTTTTCCCTTTTTCATATCAATCTCGTTAAAATCCCGAACACATCCAATAATCGAAATGCTTTTCGTTATAATATTCTCATTTTCCTCAATTTTCTTTAAATTCGTTTCTATTTCGTATTCTGTAATTTCTATTTTCGTATAAAGATCGTTTAATCTCTTTGTTCCTAAAGATAACGAATCAGATAAGGAAACCAAGGGTTTCAATACAGAATTCTTTTTAATAACAGGGGAAGCTTCAACTGAAACAGGATTATCGCTTGGAAGGCTTTTTCTATGACTCTTTCTTATTGTTGTGGATGGTCTTGAATTCATTATTTCTTTATTGTTGCATTCATCATTCCTTCTTTGAGCTTGGAGATGGAAAGTGATTCATCATTGCTAATTAAACCCATACTTTCATTCATTTCTTTAATTATTCTATGAGATTCTGCAATAATCCTCCTTTTTTCGTCAATGAATTTCTGATGATCATACAAAGAAACTTGGTTGGATTGAACTACAAAATCAAGGAGTATTTCCTTGCATTTAACAGAATCAGAATACAAAGTATTCAAATTCATAACAACTTGCCATATATGTTCCGGAAGTATTGATGGAAATTCTTCAATTAGAGCTTCAGTCAGTCCTTCTAAATACATCCTTATACCTGGATGGAAAAACAACGAGACGATCGCATGAATTTGTGAATCTTGTGAATGGCGGTAATTGGGATCAATTAAAAGCTTGAAAAGAAACATAATAGCTCCTAATGAATTTTTTTCAATGAACTCTGAACCAGAGGCATTACTTTTGGCTTCTAAGAAAAACCTGATGATGGATTGGTAAGCTGAATATGATACATCAAGACTGTCAAGTTTGCATCCAAAAACCAAAATTTCAAAAAATTCCTGAGCAAAATCATAGATTTCGTTAAAAAAACCACTTCTTTGTGACAAAGAGTTGATAAATCGGTAAAAGGGAGTGTAAAAATCGGATGACATAACTTGTACTTCCATTTTTTCATGAAATGGTTTAAGTATTCTATTAATCAGTAATGGGATTTTATCTCCAAATTCAGAAGGAAATCTCCAAATCAAATTGGAGAAAAGAGAGAAAATTTGTGGTACAATAGATTTTGATTCACAAAAATCATCTAAAAATTGATTAAAGAGATAAGGGCTGATAACTTCTGAAAAAAGTTTTTCGTATCCATTTAAAAAAAATGTTCTTTCTGTAAATAAAAGAATTTCTGCTCTGATAGATAAATATATTAACCCAATATCAGTTAATCCTTTATCACTATACTCATTATCTTGATAACTTGACAAATTAATATACAATGTTGATAAATTGATAAGAGTATTCATCACTAAATCAATAGGTAATGAACGAATATATAAAGGAATAGATGAAAAAGCTTTCAAAATGTTAAGCAATTCTATTGGATTTGTCATAGAATTCACAATATCATCATACTTATGAACAAGAAACCCAAAAAGAAGCTCCTTATCACCATTTTCAGAATCATCGAAAATATTTTGAACAAGTTTGGATAGCATCTCATAAAAAATTGGATAGTTATCTGGATGAATCATTGAATGATACTGATCAATATTCTTGAGAATATTTTGAACAATTGAATCATTATTATCTCTTTTAAAGAAACCTTTACACACATAAGAAATGGATTTCACAGAATCAATAGCGTATGCTTGAAGAGTTTGGCTATCTGATTGCATGAATTCAAATATTTTTTCTGTTAATACTTTAAAAATAATCGGATTTTGATTGAGGAAAAAACCAATTTGAGAAATTAACATGCATATAGATTCAGCAATTGAAATTTGAAAGTCCTTAGACTCGGATTTTGATAGCAAATCAAACAAAAACCCAATTATGGCAATAATATAATCATTTGTTTCAGAATTACTTTCAGAAAATGATATTACTGATGAAGCCCAGCAAAGAGAAATGAGTGAATCCTTAGATATTTCATCAGTATTAATCTGAATATATAAATCAAGAATTTGTTTGGGAATATCACCAATATTTGTGGCTCGCATCATTTCTAAACAATCTTTAGCCATCGAAAAAGAAGATCCAAATATATAATTGAAAGACAATATTCCCCTTTCAATTCCATCATTATCAATAATTTTGGTGATTCTTTGTGGTTTGGGCATTCTACCAATTATTAAATATGCCAAATCATTCCCAATTTCTTTAATAAAATCAGGATGGTTTGTTTGATTACCATTAATTGTAAATAATTTGTGCAAACATATTTGCCAAAACTCCAAACATGTATCAAAGAGGGAATTGGATGATTTAATTGTTACGAAAAAACACCATTTAAGTATTTTATTCATACTTTCATAATGATTATTATTATATACTGTGTGCCAATACAGAGAAAAAAAATTGGTAAAAACTGAGAGAATAGACTCATATATGTATTCATTATTCATAAATGTGTCAGGATATAATTCTGTTTCATCGAATTCAAAAAGATTCTGGGCAATTAAATCAAATAATGTTGGCAAAACAGATACATAACTAAGTGGTATATTAGGGTGGGCAATAACAGATCCAAGTACATTAATAACATGAGGAGCAGTATCATTGTGGTTTAAATATTTATTGCAAATCATTGATAAGAAATCAGATTCCATTATTACTGCTGGATCGATGAGAAGTGATATCTTGATAAAAGTGTCCAATACTTGGGAAACAATGGACAATTCAGTATCATCGTTCAGCACGCTATATATACAACTTAATATTACTTCGATTTTTGCTTTAATCAATTGTATTAAAATGTTTGATCTTGTTGTTGTGAACAACCTATTTGTTGTATCAAAAAGCATTGTAGATAATGTGTCCAATATTTTAAAAAACAGCATTTTTGATTCAATGTCCAAACTTAGCAACTCAATTATATCATCTAGAAAAGTTGGCCATCTTTCAGGATAATCATGAATCGCAATCTTACTTAATAATAAAACTACACATTCTATCAAGTATGAAGGAACACCTTTTTTGTATATATTCATTAAAAACTCTATAGATGCTGATTTAATCATATCTCTGGTCTCATCATCATGATCAAACCAGTGCCCTGGTATATATCTTTGGAACAGGTTAATAACAATAAACTTAGTCTTATCACTGCAATCAGAAGTCATTGATTTCAATGCAAACATCCAAAAATCTGGCAAAAAAGTAATTGAATCTAATTCGGAAATATTTCCATAATTTGGTGATTCTGATGAATAATACTCTTGAATTTTTCTATCAAAAGAATGTATATCGAGCGATTTGATGTTGTTCAATATGCTATTTATATTAAAAATTTATAAAAATGAAACTGTGAAGCTGGTAGGTATCTTTTTCATCAACTAAAAGTTGTTCATTAAAAGATGATTTTTTTTTCGACGTTTTAAAAATGTTCTTTGTGTTTGTGATATCTTCATTTCAGTTGTGTGTGAGTGAGAAAACTATTGTTGGTAGGTCCTATGATCAGGTTTCTGGGCTTGTTAATATACAATATTGTTATTTTTCCAGAACAGAAGTTCAGAACGGAAATGGTGGTGTTGTGTATTTGTATAATACTAACTCACAACTTCAAATTTATGATTCTGGATTTTATAATTGCTCTTCTTTACAAAGAGGAGGAGCAGTTTACAGTTATATATCTGGATATTCGAATATCGAAAGGGTTTGTGGTTATAGATGCAAAAGTGGAGTTGATGGATATGCTAATTTTATAGAAATAATGTCGAGCAATAACATTAACATGAGAATGACATCGTGTTTTAAGTCTTCCTATTTTTATACATCATATATGTCGATATATTTCTCGACCGGCAATCAAGTGATACAGAGTGTCAACATATCCGAATCAAAGAATAAATATGCGTCCACAATGAGTTCATGGAAGGCTTCTTCTCTTGATTGTTCAAATTGTCATTTTGTTAATAATTATGCCAGTGAGCATATATCTATATGGTTGGATGGAGGAAAAGGCACTCAAGTTTTTTCAAATAACAATTTCATCAATAATACTCAAGGACAATCAACTTATGGGTTCATGTACATCAAAGATTATGGTGAATATTCTTTGACAAATAGTGTTTTGGATTTGAATTCTCATACCCTTTTTGTTGTTGTTACTGGGAGATTAACAGTTTCTCATTGTTCTATAGCCAGATATGATACTTTCACAACTGGAGTTGTTACAACCAATAACATCCGCTTCCAGTCAGCAAGTTTGTATCCCCTAAGTCTTTACTATCACCCTTTTTGTGCAGATATCTTTATTGAACAAACTCAAACATTTTATATTTCGAAATTTAGGTTTATTATTTTGCAACAACTCATCATAAATATTTAATAATAATATATTTTTAACAAACATAACTATCACTCCTAGATAGTATTTTAATGCAATATGGTTTATACTTATTTCCATCTTCGAGAGAATCTACAATGCTTGAAACAAGTGCCTTGTTGCCTTGATTTATAACAGAATACAGAAAATTTTCGAAAAATTTCATATTTTTCTTTTTGTTTTCAATTTCATCAAGAATCATGTTTAATAGAAACTCCTGATTCCATAAATCCAAAAACATTTGAAAATAGTCAGGATTCGCAGATATTTGGCTCAATATAGGCAAGGCCAAACTGGGATATGAATATGAAATCTCAAATATCAGTCTGAGCAAATCTTGTGATACAATGATATCCAACCTTGATGAGTTTTCAAGAGCATAAGATATGTAATAAAAAACGCATTTTTCGTTATAATAAATATGATTCTTGATTTTTTCAAAAAATATACTTGCGTTAATTGTTGGAGAGTGGCATAAAAAATAGGAAAACAAGGTTCCATTTGTTTCGGCTAGTTCTTGGGATAAGAGAAAAAATTCATTGAGTATCGCTCCGGCATCAAATGTCTCGACTAGGCCAGAAAAATACTTTTCTGGTAAGTTTCTACAAGTACCACTTGCCAAAAACGAAAAAAAAAGAGTCACATTCATCACTGAGAGAAGCTTCTCATTTGAGATGTATTGTTCAAATGGGAAATCCTTCCGATTATAGGGAAAACATGGATTTGATATTATCTTTGCTAAAAACTTGTTTTCAAATAAATCGGCGTAAGGAATAACAGCATTCTTAAAAAACGAAAAAATGGTATTCTCATCGATATATGAATGAAGAGATTTGATTAAAGAAACATACTTCGGATTCACTTGGGGATCAGATATTCTAAGTGCTGATTGCAAGAGTTGGTAATCATCTCTATTTCGAAAAGTTGGAAGAAAAAGATCAGGTATGGAAATCAAACAGCTTAATAAGCCAACTGGATTATCTCTGTTAATGCAGCATAATGAATCGGATAAGTTGTCTCTTCCTTTAGCGTTCAAGAAAGGGAAAAAACTCAAAATTTCAATATCTATATACTTTGTTCGGATTATATCAGTATAACTTGATTGTTGGAATAGGACTAAATACAAGAATGGACTGTAAACACCATTTATTGGAGGTGGCTCGAAATCGATAAAAGAGAGCCTGTTAAGACTGCTCCATTCTAATTTAGAAAACTTTTCGTTTATCCAGTTATGAAATGAACTCCTTGATTGTGATTCAAAATTGGTACTGTAAAAAGCAGTGATCATTGAGTCTAAAAGCAGTTCAGATACCCTAACCGATGAAAATATATCTACTAAAGCCTTCTGCTTGTTAATACCATTAGATGCCAAAACAATTTGAATAAACTGTGTAAATGTCTGTGAAAGAGAGTCAACACTCTCAGAAGAGTGATTTAAAACCTCAAAACATGTTCCATTGAAGCTATTTTTGATGCTAAAAACTTCAAAAAGACGCCGGGCGATTTTATCGTTTACCTCTTTCATTTATTTGTAAACAAGTAAAGGACCAAAAATGAGGTGAACTGAATGAACGATAAATGATTTTAAGTTCAGAAAAATTGATAAAAACCTCTTATCGACAAAATCATTTTTATTAATGTCGGACAAGTTCGATATCCTGAAAGATTATCCTGCTGAAGGCCCTGCGAATCCAGAGAGAACCAAGATTGTAAGAGAAAAGGATCGCCATGAACCAGGAAATGGTCGCCGTGATAAGACCAAGCGAGATGGCCGCGGTCCATCAAACTGGGGAGATCCAAAGGAAGATGTTAAGTATCTTAATGAAGGTTTAGAAGAGGATTTGGAGGAGGAAGAAGAAATTGAAGAAAAGCCTGTGACAGAAGAAAAGAAATAATGAGTAAAATCTGTGATTCTTATTATATGCTAAGCGCGAGCACTTATGTTTTGTTTAAGGATCAATTTTTTAATTTTGAATTTGTTAATGAACAAATTATGTTTGTTTAAATTCTTGAGAAGAAGACCTTCTTTGATAAATACTTTGGTTTTCACAACCCAAACCAACATCACAATTAATCTCATTATCATTCAACCACAATACATGACCATTTACTCATTATATCATTAGAATTATCACTGGATATACGAAAGCAAATATTACACTGATCTCTTTCTTATTAGCCATTTGATTAGTACATATTAATTCTGTATAGGTTCTTGGGATAGTCTCTTTTGGGGTTTCTCTATTTGTTTGATCAATAGTATTGATTGGAGATTGTTCCAGAGTTTTCATTGGAGATTCATTTAGAGTATTGAGCAGAGTTTCACTTATTGTTTGATCGATCGTTCTTCTGATTGTTTCTTGTAATGATTTATCTGGAGATTCTTCTGGAGTGCTATATGGTGTTTCATTTGGTGTATTCAATGGAGATCTTTCAAGAGTATTTATTGGTGATTCTTCAAGAGTACTCTTGGGTGTTGGAGTATGATCTGGTGTTCTCGTTGGAGGAGGAATATCAGTAGGACAATGAAGAGAATTGAAGAATTGTAATTGATATGTGATTGTATTAGTGAATGAATTATTATTTGATGTTGATACTGATGTTGATATTGATGTTGATACTGTTGTAGATAATGATGATCCAGAGTGATATATGAATGAATGAGACACTTCAAGAGAACCTCCATATAAACAGAATAGATAGTTATTATTATTATTGATGATGCAATACATCATCTTTCTTGATCCTGCTCCAGAGACATATACAACTCCATATGAAGATGGACTGTTGTTATGAACAATGTTAGCATACGACATTGATGTTGTTCCTGAGGTAGAATGGAAGTGTATGCAAACGCCATTAGATACCTTGTTGTTTGAGAAAGTACAGTGTGAGCTTGTGAATGAGGATGGTAACCATGTACCAATACCAGAATAATATTCAGCATTATTCATTGAACTGTTTGTGTTGTCAGCTCTCTGATTACCAAAGTATAAGATAATTGGATAATATCTAGATGTAGTATGAGAGCAATTTGATACTGATAGGTACTCTATTTCATTCACATTATGAGCAGTAATACCGGCAAAATGGCCAAAAAAAGTACCTCCACAAGAGCAACTATGAGCACATATCATTCTGAGACATGAATTATAGGAAGAGAAGGATATGGCTCCTCCATTACCAGAACAAACACAGTTATAGAACATTGAGAAAAAAATGTTCATTGAGAAAGAACTAGCAGAAACAAATATTACACCACCATGTCCAGAGTATTCTAAATATCTTGAGAAGAAACAGAGAGAAATATTAATATTTGTATTTACATAAGACCATCCTTGATCGATACTTTCTTTTTCACACCCCAAACCAGCATCCCAAATAATCTCATTGTCATCCAACCACAATGAAAATAGAGGCAGAATCGAGGGATTTTTCAAACAATTTGTTATTTCTTTAAATAGTGATATGTTTTGTTTTTTCTTATATAGTTTTTCAAAATAGGCAATATTAATAAAAACTAATAATCCAATAATAATGCTCGATATAGTAATAAGTTTGTTAGTATTTATCTTTTGTTTGGTAATTTTGTTAATATTTTTGGTATTTTCGAGTTCTTTTTTCCAGAATAATTTGGGGAAAATCAACAAATAATATAACTCTTTTTGAATATCGGAAAATGGATTTGTTTGTATTCTATTTGATTTTAGTTTTAGGTGTTCACTTAAAAACCTAGGGATAATAGAATAATTTAAAAAAATTATATTAAAAATGAATATTGTTATAATATGAAATTTGGAGAAAGTATATTGCAAAGAATAATAAACCCTGGAAATCATAAAAGCCAATACCTGACAAATGATTGAAGATATTTGTCTTTTCTTTTCATACATTTCCCATAAATATATGTTAAACATCATATACAATAAGCTTTTTTCAAGAATTTGTATCATTGCTAAATGTGAAAGGAACATTGTGATTCCTTCTTTGAAAAACAACTCCACTTTTTGAGATATTTTGGTGTTTTAAAAATATCCAAAACTTCATAACTGTAAGGAAGTATTTTTGTATTACTGTGCTTAAGAAGTGAATAGATATGTATCAAGTTTTCACAGTTTTTAACATTAGGTCAAGGAGACAGTGAACAGTGTATTGTTTTTGATCCTATGGATCAGGTATAGCAGGATATGAGAGGGTGACTATAAGTTTCTTGGCAATTGTAGTTTACTTAACAAGGTTGTGAGGGGTGTTCCTAGCAAACACCAGTGCATCTCTTGGAATAAATAAATGGGATTTTCTTTTGGGAAACATATTTCCTGGGCTTTGGTTGGGTTTTGTTAGTATATTTGGATACAATTAATAGATATAATTGGTTAAAATGTGCCCAAAAAGCTCAAGGATTATTTGATAGATCATATTTAGATTAATTTTTCCAATAGATGGTAACAGTTTTGGAATTATGGAGTTTTTTGAGCAATTGCGCAAAATATTATCGAACCTTGCTCGATAAATACGAAATACGAGATCAAACAGGTCATCATTAATCTGAATGATCATATTGAATTCTAAAACTAAAAACAAAGGGTATTTATTGCATTATCGTAATATATATCTTATAGTAAAGTGATTTGTTTTGCAATTATTCTAGATTTTTAATGCTCATTGATGTGAGGGGGTAATAATTCATTCACTGATACAATCACTTACCAATTTCAATTCTTCAATTCGCTTCATTGTAATGCTGATATACCTATTGAACAGAGATCATTACAACAAACAGTCAGAAGAACAAATGAAGATACATTAATAATGACATATGAGATCAATAGATCAAACAATAAGAGAAACACCAAAAGATACTATCCCAATAACATATGCTGAATGTATATTCATTCATCAAATGGCTAATAAGAAAGAGATCAGGGTGATATTCTTTTTATTCGTTTTAATGAATGTTAAAAGATTTTTATCTGATTCATACCGAAGAAGCATTGATCAGAAGATCAATTCGTTGATTCTAAATAGGAAAGTGACTCAGTATCAAAAAGAAGTTAATCATTATGGAACTCAGCAAATTAAATCATCACATTTGCCATCCGTTGAATCAGGCGATCTGAATCAAGCTGTAACATTAGAAGATGCTATAAAAATGTATAATGAAAAATGCAGTGACATGAAAATAAAGCCAAACAAGATTGCTCAAAATCGCTTTACCGAACAGTTCATTAATTCATTCGGAAAAAAGTCTATAAAATTCTCTGGGCTTGGGCTTGGGCCCGGCTGTGTTTTCCAGTTGATTAAAATGCTTGGCAAGAATGCCCATTTCAAAACAATTGATTTGTCCCTAAATCGAATATCGGATCAAGGAGCTATTTTTCTTGGACAGTATCTCTCTAATGATCCTGAGATTATTTATCTCGATTTGAGGTCTAATGCAATCGAATCACAAGGTTGTATTGCTGTCTTTCGGGGTCTTATGAATAACCACCATCTTACGGAACTTGACCTGAGTGCGGTGGATGGAATTGAGAGAAACAAGATCGGAACTTTGGGCTGTAAAGAACTGGCTCGTCTTTTCACCCTCAACGACACTCTTTCAAGTATCAATTTATCCATGTGTGGAATAACATCAGAGGGATGTCAGCATCTAGGTCCCGCACTATCAAGGAACTCTTCTCTGGCAACTCTTGATCTTACAGCAAATCGATTTGGAAGTATTGGCGCAATAGAGCTTTTTCAACATTCTAATTCTTTTGGAGAACTTACAACTCTTGTTCTTTCCCGAAATGGAATAGATGATGAAGCATCATCTGTAATATGCTCACACTTGACTACAAATACATCCCTGAGATCACTTGATTTGAGCGATAATAACTTTGGTTTGGGTCTTGTTAGGGCTTTATGTGATGTGTTTGTTAATGGAACAAAAATTACTTCCTTGTCACTTGCCAAGAATAATCTTGGCCCAGAAACTGCTGATTTTATTGGACTTATTGTAAGCAATGCTCCATCATTACAAAGTTTTGATATATCTCTAAACCCATTTAAAGACAAAGGATGTTCTGATATTGTTCATTCTCTCAAACTTAATACTACCTTGATTAGTTTAAATATGAGTGATACAATGCTTTCAGACATGGCAGCTGTATATATTTCTGAAGTCATATCAACACATCCTTCTTTATCAAGGTTATATTTAAGTTCTAACACAATTACCGACAAAGGAGGGGTTCTTATTGCAAAAGCTCTTGAGAATAATTCTATATTAACATATTTATCTTTGAAAAATAATGAGTTGAAGGATTTGACTTCAGAAGCTTTGATTGTTTCATTCAAAAAGAATTGCACACTTGCCGATATTGATTTGTCATACAATGATTTTGGATATCGATCTTATGTGCAATTGATGAAAGTAATTGATTCTCATAAAAGAGCACTCTCTTCAAATGTTGCAACATTGGCGTTGAAACATATTGATTTTTTGAAAGAAGAAGAACAAAAACTTTTTAAATACCGTGACGATATTGTTCAAAGAGAGTTTGCTGTGGCTGATGCCGAAGAACAAAGTAAAACAAAGAACGATGAATTCATTGAGACAAAAGCTCGAAAAGAAGAAGAAATCCGAAGCATGGAAAAAGAACTTGAATACTTCACACTCCAATATCAAGAAGTATCTAACAAAAGGAGGCAACTAAATGAAAAACTAAAACATGAAAAATCTGAATTGGAGAAAAAACAAAAAGAAGCAAATGAAGCTTACCAAACCCTTCTGACCATCAATCAACAACTAACATCAAGGCTTGAGAAACTTGAACAGAAGAAACTTGATGAAAGAATTGCTGCATCCAGAAAAAAGGATGAGCTTCAAGATCAGCTTGAGCAAGCAAAATTGTCAATGAAAAATACTGTTAAGGAAATATTGGAAAATAAAAGGAGAATACTTGAAGAAGCAAGATCTACAAAAGATTCATCAGAGGATACCAAACGATCTACTCGGAAAAAAAAGGAGAAAACCAAAAATAAATAGTGTTATTATTACAAACATTTTTATTAAATCGCCAAGTTACCAGACTTATTATCTTCGTGAAGAAGCATTTCCTCTTCATCAGAATGTTGAATCAAACATATAATTATTATCGATATCGATGACAAGAACATGATACCCCCAAAAGTGATAAATAAATAATCAATAAATCTCTTTTTTGATGATAATATGGAAGATTGAAATATTAAAATACACTTGCCTTCAACTTCATAACCAATATTGGGACTTGAACTCTCGATAGACAAAGAACTAATATTTATGGATCCATCATTACATATTATTGGATATTTTGAATTTATTTGCAGAAAAGATACATTTGGTTTAAAATTCACATGTAAATCATGATTTGTTGATCGATATATTCTGACATTGGTTGGTGTGTTTCCAATAAAGAGATCAATAATTGTCTTATCAAATACTGAATCGAAAAACGTAACATTACTAGATTCACCAATTGTGATAGATTGACTAAAGGAAAACTGTAGAAATTCGAATTCTACATTTGGTTTTATCTCAGTTGCATTAATTTGAACTTTATGAGATCCTGACACACCTCCATTCCGATCCACCAAAAAAGACTTGATTGTTAATTTGGTAATGTTATCTTGAAGATTCATGTGAGGATAATAGCATGATCCAAGAGTAAAAAACTGAAATGGCATGATTAACTCTTTGGAATTATATGAATATATGTTCATACTCCTATGAGGTTCTACTCCTTCATAAACAACTGGTATTATTTCGGAGTAGGATTTGATTTCAAGACTATGAGGGCAATATGACATGATTGCAGGTTTATTTAGATCCTTCCATCCCTTCTCAATAATAAATAGCCGGTGCTGAAGGGTTCGAAGGGGAATAATATTAATCGCATCAGGATCACAATATATTGCTACTGGTTTTGGATAGAATGGATCTGATACACCAAAATACAAAGATACTCTTGTCGAAAAATTCTTAACAATTCTAACAGATTTGGATCCACCATCAGAAAAAATCCATCCATTATCAATAAATTCGATTTTTTTGGCCCAATTATCAAATATAAATGGGACATGTGATTGTTCTACGGGTATTTTAGCAAATATTTCATAATCAGCACAAAGTTTCCCAACATTCTTAAAGTCATATGAATAATCTGCATAATTCAAGATATCACTTTTGGAATAGAAAGAAAGTTCTTCATTCTTAAATACAAGATGCGAGTTTCCTCCCTTGAATGTTAAAAGAGCATACTTAAAATATAGAGTCTTGACTTCAAAAAGCCCAGGAGTTAAAAGAATAGAGAACTTGTATGGTTTCATCATCCCTCCAATTTCGATTTTGTTAAGGTGCTTAACGGATTCTAAATCGAAAGCATATTCAGTATTAGTAAGTAAAAGAATGGTAAGTGTCTTGGTTCTAGAAGAGAGAGTACTTGACCATAGAGAAGCATCTACTTCGTTATATTTCCTAACATAAGCACCGCATAATGATTTTTGAGAATATACATTTGAATCAATGCAAATAGTGGGATTGATATTCCCTGGGAGGTCTTCAAACATCACCATTGCTGTTGGCCATCCAGATCTTATTACTTTTCCAATAATTAGAACAGATGTTTCTTTTGTGAATCCATCTTTTTGGGAGAGTTCTAAATATCCAATTTCGTGCTTTTCTATTCTCAATTCAGGTGAAGATAAAAATATGATTCCTTTAAAATCAGTATTCAGAAGTCCATCATCTATAACACCGATATCTAAGGCATTAATCATAGGATAAACATATATTTGATTATATGAATATCTTAAACTCCGAGACAATACAGGATACACAGCATCTTTCACAATACCATCAACATCGAAATAGAACCCAATAAAATTGGGATCAAATTCTAAATTATAAATTATTAGAGTAATGGGAGAAAGCATAATTTTCCCATTTACTATGAGGTGATTTGATGTTGATACAAGTGCATCCTCATTTCCATCAAAACTTTTTGATGAGATTTGGAATACAGATATTATTAATAAATCTGATACACTTTTCAAAATGCATTTGTTTCCAACAATAACACGATTAATATTGACAAATGATTTCACTTTCCCATCTTTCTCAAATTCTAGAACAGACTTACCTTGTATCATAAGGATATCTAGATTGATCCCATCATCCCCAACCTTTATTGTAGAATTTCCCATAGAATTGACAACATTTGGAGGTGTTATTGAATGAATAATGAGCTTGGATCCCAAATAAAGATTAATTTCGCAATATGGAGTTCTATTTCCAAAAAGATTCCAAAATTCAACAATATTTCCGGATATAATGATCAAATCAGTTCTATAAAGTGGTTGGTCTCCTTGAAGAAGTACAACACCCATATATGAAACTGATGAAACCTTATATGAATTCATTCTCTTTGGTTGATTCACTCCACTAAAATAGTATGTTATATTTGATTGAACAAATGTAATTAATAAGTGATCAGGATCTGCACCTATCCTAACTGGACACCTGAGGTTCTGAACATCAACATTGATGAAAATATCGCTCACAAAATAATGATTTTTGGTTGGAATTTGATTATTTTCGGATAAAATAACAGTTCTTGCTTTGATATTTGGAAATTTGTCTATTGAAGCAAAATCTGTGTTTAAATTTTTAACATCAATTGCAATATCTTGACCATAAAGTGAGGAAATGATGGATTTTCGGATTTTTAGATCAGAAAACCCGAGTCTTTGCGTCATATCAACGAGAAAAACCATTACATTATCTAAACAAACAGATGAGTAGTTCCCAAAACCATAAATACGAATCGTTGGTTCTGTGCCAATCCCAATGATCTCAATTTTCTCAACAGGAACTTCATTGTACCGGAAATCAAACGGATCATTAAAATCACTCACAATGCTGAGTGTCAACTCTTTCAAAGCAGGATCAATCACCTTTAAAAATTGGCTCTTATCTGTTACTACATGTGTGGAATCAGCAGGGCAGGTTCCACTTGACAATTTGACACAAATACTCGTTTTAGAAACACCAAAAACCAAATAGAGGAGAAACATTCTGTTTATTCCGATTATTTCAGTTTTCTTGATGATTTTTTTGCTCTTTTGCTTTGGATATAGTGGGAAATTTGCAGTTTTGATTGCTGGATCCAATGGCTGGGTCAATTATAACCAGCAAGCCAGTGTTTTTTCTATGTATCAGAGATTGATAAAAAGAGGCTTTAAACCGAGCCAAATTGTCATGTTTGCATACGATGACATTGCTTATAATATGCTAAACCCCTATCCGGGTCAAATTTTTAATACAAGGGAGCATTTTAATGTATATCCGTCACATGAAGCTATTAATTTTACTGGAAGAGATGTTAATGCACAGCAGATATATAAATCTCTTATTAATCTGCCTACTACCAGTGAAGACTATCTATTTATATATTATAATGACCATGGGTCTTTTAATCAGCTAGCAATTCCAACTGGCAACGGAGAAAGCATGTATTCTTGGGAGATTGCTAATGTTTTGGATCAAATGGAGATGAAAGGCTTATTTAAAAAGTGTCTTTTTGTAATCGAATCGTGCTATGCTGGTACAATTGCTTTACAAAGCAAGAATCCTAATGTAGCTTTCATTACATCATCAAGTGATACGCAAACATCATATACGGAAATTTTTGATATTAAAGTCGATAATACCATTAATGCTCAATTATCTTCTGCTTTTATGTATTTTATGGACAGAAAGTCTACCCTTTCTGTTGGAGATTTCCACAAAATTATCAAACCATATGTTATTGGTTCCGATGCAGTACTATATTCAAGTCAAGAGTTTCAAAAGGAGAATATGTCTGATTTCATTGGCCTTCCTGCAACGGAAACAACAGTGGAACGAGCAGTTCTTTTGTCGAATGATGATATTCCAAGGCTTCTAAGAGGTGAAGTATTTGAGACTATTGATGAAGATTCTAAAAGAAAACATAATGAGAACATCGAATCTATGAAAACCTTAAGTATTAGATTGGACAATGTCATCAAGTATATAATTACATCTCTGGATAGTGACAATATCTCTGAATATTACAAACTTCCAAAATCATCAACTGTTTTTAAGGATTATCAAGATGTCAGCAAAGCTTTTTATCAATACTTTGGTGAGATTAATCCTAATGATGGACTCAAGCTAATTGCCTTATACAATGTATGCCTCAAGCATAAGAAGGATAACATTATACGCACAATCATAGAGGCAACTAACAAGTATTAAACATATTTTTTTATGGATTTGGACTCTCAATCTACTATTTATGATTTCGAAAACTATTTCAAAATCAATGTTTCTAAGAGTTCGAAGAAGAAAGTAACTCGTGATGATAGTAATATAACTGGCGCCTTTGATAGATCAGCTGTTTCAATAGATGAGATTGAAAAATTCAATCCAGAGCCATATTGGGAAAAATATGCAAAGTGGTTAGAGATATCATGGCATTTTCCTTTGTTTTTCTATGGATTTGGATCTAAAACGGAACTTTTAAAAACTTTTGGATCAGAGTTTCTTTCAGATTATGGTCATGTGATTGAAATTGATGGATACAGTGGACAATCTAAGCTTATGATGAATGCTGTTCACTCATTATGCTTGATAGATGGGGCAAATAAAAAAAATCCCATTGATCTGGGTTATAGTCTCAAAAAAAACCAAAACCATGCGTTTATAATAATTCATTCAGTAGAAAATGAATGTTTAGCTGATAATGAATCTATTAGGATTTTAAGCGAACTCAGACAATGCCCAAATATTCATTTTATTGTCAGTGCTGATAATCCTTGCTTATGGCCGAATGATTTCTTCACTGAAATGGGGTTTTATTTCATTAAAGTTGATACATTTAGGCCATATTCTCAAGAAATCGGGTTTGTCTCATCATCAAAAGGGGCAATGGTGCAAGATTCGATTGAAAGATATGAAGTAGTTCTAAATACCCTCACTGAAAATGCAAGAGTTGTTTTTGCAATTCTTATAAAAAATCAAATAAAAGGGGAGCCAGGATTGAAAGCTGCAGAATGGGCTGAAAAGGCTCAGTCAGAGCTGTGCGTGAGAATTCGTGATTCTTTCAATATTCAGTTAAATGAATTCATGGATCATAAATTGATCAGCATTAAAAAAGGAGGAGAAGTATATTCGATCCCTTTGGCCAAAACACAACTTGAAGCACTTCTATCAAGAATAGAGAATAAAAAAGAATAATAGTTTTAAGACTCTTTCTCCTGATTTCTTTAAGGTTTTCCACTTTTTTGCGAAATGCTGAACAAGAAATTTGTTTTGCGCAAATCGCAAACTTTGAATGATACTCTATTGCTTTTGTTTGTTTTAGTTGTTTTTATATGCGTATCAATGTTTAATAAGAGCAATGTTTTCGTCAGTGGGATGGTTTTACCGCAGAAACGAGAAATCAGCCCAATTTCTTCAAATTACTTGGATCAAGTATTATTTTTTGTTATTACTATCCGATCTTCTTCTAGGGCACCTTTTGTTTATAGTAAATGGGTTCCTGAACTTGAAAACATAACTAAAAGGGAACAAGTCTATTACATTTCAACAGACGGCTGCTATAGTGAAAAACTAAGATGTGTCTCTCCTCCTGATCGAATTGCAAAGCTTTTAAATTCAAAAAATTGGGGCTCTAGTTCCCAGAATGTTGATAGAGCAGCAAAACGAGTATCAGCAGCAGATTTTTTAATGAGCCATAGACAATTCGAATGGGTGGTTGTTATTACTGATGATGTTATGGTTAATATTCACAGAATTCATGATATGATTTCCGATCTGTGGAGAATTGGAGACCCAAAAACGACGCCTATTTTTAAAGGCCATTGTGTTGAATTATCTCATTGTTTGAATAAATCTTGTATACAAGGAGGATCGGGACATATTATGTCTTATGAAGCAGCCAGAAGATTTGTTGAAATTGGAGATAATTGGATTCAAACATGTGATTATGCAGATGATGATCATATTAGTGTTGCTATTAAAGACATGGGGATGTCACTCAACGATGTTGCTAGTCCATACTTTGTTGGATTGAATATATATGCACACCAATATTATCATTTGATCAAGAGGGAGTACTTTAAAATGCCCAAATGCAATGATAAATATCATCTTCAACACTGTAATTATGGGAACCAGCCACTAAACAAACTAATATTTGTCCACATGGATTCATGGAGCAGAACTGAAGAAGCATATCCATATTTATTTGGTAATTATCCTGATAATGTTCAATGGTATCAGACAGTAGATCCAAATATTTGTTATTCTAACTAATACAAATTGATAAATGTTAAAAATGAATACTGAAGTGTGTATGATTTTTCCTGTCCAAGCTTTGTGTGTTGAGTTTAATAAATAATCTGCTAATTGCAATTTAATATCGAATAATAATTATCTACGATATTGAAATCTTCGTTGAATCATAAAAACACATTTCCAATTCATTTAATGAAATCCGAAAAAAAATAAAATTTTCCGACGAGCCGGAGTTGAACCGACGACCCCGGGATTTCCATATATTCTACAGTCCCATGCTCTACCAACTGAGCTATCGTCGGAATCCAAAATCTGGATTCAATGTTATCAAATAAATTGAAGTTTCATTGTTTTATTCCAAAATAGTAATGAAGAGTTTTGGAAAAACTAAAAATTACAAAGCTCTCATTTAGTCAGTGGAAATAATAGAACCCCCTGTTCTAACTATTGAAGAATTTAGAATTGGAAAAGCCTCCCTTGTTGTGTTGTCGGTAAAGCAAACAACATAAACATCAAGTCCTGAGTCAATAATCAGATCTGTACATTTAGAAATTATTCTTGCCACATCTTCAACTGAATTTCCAAACACACCACATCCTAAAAGGGTTAAATAGAGTTTGTTCGATCCAGCTCTATTCGGGTATTCAATTGAGTTTTCCCATGCTGATAATATGGCACATCTATAAGATGCCTCAATTATTTGATCTCGTATTTCTCGAGTGAAAGGACTCTCATGAACAGATCCGTTGAAATTAAAGGCTGCTGAATATACGTGGTGTACAATCCTATTAGGATCTTGTATAAGAGATAAAAACCTCGGAACTTTAGCCTTGGTTAATAACAGTTGGCAATTTCGATGAACTCCAACTTTGTAGTTATTAAGGTCCTTCCAGTCAAATGATGACTTTTTCAGTTTCTCTTCATCTGATCTGGTAATAATTGCATACCCATGGTCAACTTCAACGGGTGTATTTTCAAGCAAATTAATTTCTGTTTCGATTTGACCAATTTTACCGTTGACATTGACAAAATAATTCCTGTAAAGGATGCTTTGTGGTGCTGCGATTGCACAAAATGGTCCTTGAGTAGGATCATATACATATCCGCTTATTCCATGAGAAGCAGTTTGATAATTGTTAACGAATTCTAAACAATTGTAATTAGATGCAGCAAGATAAGTGGCTCCGTCATTTTCAGGAAGACTTTGATTAATTGTTACATCAATGAGTTCAAATTTTTTGCTCGCTCTTCCATTACCAGCAATAATGAAAAGCTTTCCGTTTCCTCTTGGAGATAAATTAAAAGAAGAAATATTTCTAACCATAAATTGGCCAGCATTATACTTATTTCCGCTATTTTTACATACGATAATGGAATTTCCCTCATTTTCTTCACAGGTGATGTGATTGTAAACATTTGTCTTGCTTTCTTTAACTCCAAAAATAATTTGGAACCAGTTATCATAGGGGATATCTTCTTTCATTATTATGACACTTTTTTGTTTTATTTCAAATTTGAAATTACACTGTAACTTGAAATGACTCATTGAGCAAATGGAGTAGTATCGGTTAGATAACTCCCAAAGGCATATTTCATGATTCAGAATAGCTGTAGAATTCGTTAATTCGAAAATTCCATACGAGAAACAAAGAAAAATGAATTTTTTTGTTATCAGAAGGATATTATGAGATTTGAATGGAAAAAAAACTGATTCCTATTATTTAGCAAGAATAGAATCAGATAATGAGTTGTGATAGAGCAATTGAAAAAATAGTCACCGAACGAAAACAATTTTAAAAGATACAAGATTTAAACAATAAAAATGACTACATTTTGCTGAGTTCAGTTAATGAAGTAGTTGCAATAATTGAGATCTGATCTCAAGATGTGATAAGAAACATTTTGCCTTTGTTTATCTAACAGGAGGTATGGTAGTTTCTTGAGTTTTTTCATCTTCTTCAGTATTAGTGTTGTAGGATATCTGGTTAATTACCAGTTTAAACTAATTAATTCATGATGAGGAATTGAACAATATTCGAATGACCTTCTTGGCTTGCTACTCTCAATGGTGTTATCCCATCTTTATTTTTTGCATTTATGTCAGCTTTTTGATTAACAAGATATTCAACAACACTAAGATGACCTTTCCAAGCAGCATAATGTAGAGGAGTCCAATTAAATATAAAAGCTCAACCCTATTATCTTTTGCATTAATATCAGCTTTTTGATTAACCAGATATTCAACAACACTAAGATGACAATTAACCGCTGCATAATGAAGAGGAGTCCAATAAAATATAAAAACTCAGCATATTTAGTTTTTGCATTTATGTCAGCTTTTTGAATAATTAGATATTCAACAACATTAAGATGACCACTATTAGCAGCATAATGAAGAGGAGTCCAATTAATTTTAAAATACCTTCACTAGTATTTTTAGCATTTATATCAGCATTTTGTTTAATCAGACATTCAACAACACTAAGATGGCCATTAGCAGCACCCCAATGAAGATAACCTTGGGTATAAAATCTATCTCGAAAATCAGCACCTTGAATAATTAGATATTCAACAACACTAAGATGACCTTTCCAAGCAGCATAATGAAGAGGAGACCAATTAAATATAAAAACTCAACCCTATTATCTTTTTCATTAATATGTGCTTTTTGATTAACAAGATATTCAACAACACTAAGATGATCACTTTCAGCAGCTAAATGAAGAGGGGTCTTATAAAATACAAAAAATCAGTATCTTTAGTTTTAGCATTTATATCAGCTTTATGATTAACAAGATATTCAACAACTCTAAGATGGCCATTAGCAGCACCCCAATGAAGATAACCTTGGCCATAAATCCCAACTCGAAAATCAGCACCTTGAATAAGTAGATATTCAACAACACTTAAATGACGATTATTAGCAGCTAAAAAAAGAGGGGACTCACTAAATATAAAATATCAACCCAAATATCTTTTGCATTTATATCAGCTTTTTGATTAACTAGATATTCAACAACACTAAGATGACCATTAGCAGCAGCTCTATGAAGAGGAGTAAAATTCAATATAAAAGCTCAACATTGTTAGTTATTGCATTTATATCAGCTTTTTGATTAACTAAATATTCTACTACACTAAGATGACCATATTGAGCAGCTCTATGGAGAGGAGTAAAATTATATTCGCCTTTTGCATTTATATCACATCCATTTTCTAACATGAAAACTAATAATTGTAGGTGTGAAAACTTCGATGCTTCACAAACAAGAATTGGTGTTATATAATGTTCGC